>MDTC01008457.1_pt1 | contig 16548 bp, 12 predicted proteins | sample 811181 | NCBI WGS metagenome assembly MDTC01 (sample SAMN05326644, study PRJNA326480) | marine metagenome | isolation source: seawater | place: Pacific Ocean: North | collected 2011 | reverse complement strand
GCAAGTGAAGACGCAAAAAACCCACTGAAAGCTCGAAAGCAACTGGGCTCTACAAGGATATGGCCTTGCTATATCCGCCTGGAAGAAGGGGATTGTTTGGTGGAGTCAGGGGAGTTTGCGGAGACACAAGTGCAACATCCGCCGGATCAAATGGAAAAAACTAGGGTTTGGGGGTTTTGCAGTGTTGTTGAAAGCATCCTTGGACACATGAGCGATTGTGTTGGTCAAATTCCTTTTCACACTGTGCTTTGAGTCTTCGGGATTGGATGTTTTTGATGAGGATGCGTTCACATGCCTGTATCTTTTTGACGCCGTTTTGATTGCAACGCAGGACACACGTTGTGTAGGGGCTCTTGCACTGCTGTGCGTGGCTCTGTGGGGGGTTCCATGCGAAACTCGTCAACCCAAGCATGAAGGCTACGATATACTTGATTCCTTTCATGATGTCGTCTCCTTTGTGTTCGTTGTACATAGGAGATATCGTGGGGTTGCTTGAAGTGATGATGAAGTCTCTCGGGTGTTTGTGTGAAAAATATGTGATTCACAGCTCTGTGTGGTGATACTGGAGCCTGAAGTCGCCGATATACAGTTGGTCTCCTTCTTTCATCAAGGTTGGTGCGGTGACTTTTTGGCCGTTGAGGTAGGTGCCGTTTGTGGATTTGAGGTCAATGACGACAAAGCCGGCGTCTGTGGGGACAACTTTTGTGTGGCGTTTGCTGACATTTCCATTGGGCAGCACGATGTGATTGCCTCTCGTGCGACCAATCGTGACCTCCTGGCAAAGTTCAATGGATTCCTTGAGCTCTGAACGTGCGTCGAAGATGTCGATCCTGCCTCTTTGTCCTTTCCCTTGCGCAAATGATTGCATCATCGCCTCTTGCGCCTGGTTTATCCGTCCTTGCATGGGAGAGGAGGGCGCGGAGGCGACGAGTTGTCCAGGCATCTGCATCTCTGCTTGTGCGAACTGTCGAAATTCTCGGTGCCAATTGAGATCTGGATGTTTCATGTAATTCTCTGATTCATCTGTCAACTGCTCAAACCAGTCTCTGATCTCGCTCTCTTCGTCCTCATAGTCTCGATGTTGCTGAAGTCTTTGCAGGACACCTTCGAGGGCACGAGCGGCTTCGATGAATTTTCCTGTGGATGCCAGTGTTTGTGCTTGTTTCCAGATCATGCCTGTCTCCAACAACAAGATCTGTTTTGAGACATCTGGGTGAAGGGTCTTGGGAGGAGCATTCATTGTATCGATGGTAAGAGTGGCTTCTACACATTGTCTTGTCTCTTCATTCGGAGGGGTGTACTCCAACTCGACAATGCAAGCTGGGCCCGAGATGTTCGACTGCTCCCCTCCACATTCAATGTCCATCAACAGCGCAGTCTCTTGACCGGCGATCATATCCGAGAAGGGGATCTCAATACCTTTGTGGGTGTAGCGGGTCGCGAACGTTCCTCGAATCCCCAGAATCGTCGTGCCGTTGGTTGGACGAATGTAACAGCGTGTTCTCTTGGCGACTGTGCTGAAGAGTCCACCAAGCTCCATCGCGAAGGCATTTGTGACTGTTTCTGGACTATCAATGAAAGTATATCCGCCCCCTCCAGCTTCAGAGAGTTGTTTGAGCATGGACTCATCGTGTCCCGAGCCAAATCCGAATGTGCTGACTGTTGTGTGTCTTTTCAGTTCACGGACCAGAAGTGACAGATCTTCTGCAGACGATGGCCCCTCATTAGGCATCCCATCACTGAGCAAGAGCACGCGACTGGACGCCTTCCCACATCGCTCTGGCTGCTGGAAGAGTGCTGTACGAAGGCCTTCATACATCCCTGTGCCTCCGTATGCTTTGATCTCTTTGAGGGCTTTTTTGAGCATCTTTTTGGCTTTTTGGTCAAAGGTGGAGAGAGGGAGCCATGTTCTTGTCTCACTTGCAAAACTGACGAGGGCGAGGCTGTCTCGTTCTGTGAGATGCTCGGCGAGGGTTTGGATGGCAAGCAAGACGAGCTCGAGAGGTTGGCCTGTCATCGAGCTCGAAGTGTCGATACACAAGGTCAGGTGGAGGGGGGAGCGGGTCTCTGGTGCGTCTGTATCAGCGATACATTCGAGAAGGACAGGCATTCTTGTTGGGGAGTCTTTGTGGATGGAGTGAAAACCAGGAGTGAGCTGAAGTTTGATGGGGTGTTGCATGTCATTGTCCTTTCTGTTGGTGACCTTCAAGTCTCAAATTGTTCTCGTCACCGCTTTGTGCAGAATGGATGCCATGCCCTCTATGTCATGTTGATGTTCTCTCTTGATAGACGTTTTTCTTATTTGTTTGCAGTTGTTTGTCTGTTCTGTTGAGGAGTCTCATGATGGAAGTGATGTGTCCAAATCTTGGACACTGTGCAGGATCTGGACGGGTAAGAATTGGACACATCAAGGCAACCTCTCAAGCCCACCTTCAGCGTTTCTTTTTGATCAACATGAACGTGCACGTTGTTTGTTGTGCGTGGATTTTACAGATGGCCTTGGTCCCCATCTTGAGGGGGATGGAGGTTTTTGTGCGTTTGAGTGTCTCTGTCCCCTGGATCACCATCGCTGTTGGGATTTGTTCTGTCTGAAAGAGCAGTTTAAATCCTATCTGGATCGTGTTTTTCCCTTTTTTTATGGGGAGTTTGTTTGCTGTGAACCTGAAATCCCAGTTGTATTTTTTCTGTCGAGGATTGCCTCTGTACGAGCTGTTTTGTACTTCTTTGAAGGTCCACTTTTGGGTCTTGCCGTTGACGATCAGAGTGGGTTGAAGTGTCAGGTACTTGCGCAAATACAGGCCGAGCTTTTTTCGTTCATTGGGTTCGAGTTTGCGATTTTTGTTTTGATCAAAGAGCCTGTGCCACAGGATGACTTTCGGGCTCTTTGGTAGTAACAGGTTGATGTAGCATTCGATTTGATCGCCATGTGGGATGAGATGGACGATGCGCGCCTGTTGGAGCTTGTGAGCGGATGTGTGGGAGGGGATGCCTGCGGTGAGCACAAGCGCAACGAGGAGCGGGCGCCAAAAGAGGTGAATGGTTCTGTATGTTATGTACATCTGGTTCCTTTTCTTGATGTCGTTTCAGAAGACAGATGACCTATGTATAATGATTGGGTGGGAGGGTGCAATGTCCTCTAGAGAGATGGTGTTAAAAAACACATGTTTCTGTGTGAATGTGTTGAGCCTGTTGTGGGACACGTTGGTTTTTGGCTTTCTTTTCCGACTGATTTGACCTATATACAGAAGTCCTGAGTGTCTTTTTTGGCCCAAAAGCTATCTGTTTACAGGAGATTGTGTTGAATCAATTGGGGTTTTTCTCTCTACTGACTTTTTGTTTGCTGCTGTTACCACAATCGGTGTCCGCATCGAAGCAAGCCTGCAAAGCATCCTATAAACAAATGACGGCTGCCTGTGACAGCAAATACAATCGCGTCAAATCTTCATGTGACCGTTCATTGCGAAATGCAAAACCCAATTGTCGCAGATTCTCTCTTGGAAAACGACAGCAATGCAAGACTCTACAAGCTCAAGAGAAAAAGTCTTGCCAACAACAAGCACCAGCCGCAAGTGACGTACAGGCTTGCACAAGTCAAAAGACAACGTCACTACAAAAATGTAATGCGAAAGGTCGCGCAACCTCTAATTGCAAAAGTGCTTTTTCCACATGTCAGCGGGCCTGTCGTGATGAACAGCTTGCATCTTGTCTGAACACCTGTCGGGACAAGCAACTCGCCTGTACACGTGGGATCGAAGATCAACAGATGACTTGTCGCTGGAAGGCTCTACAGCAAGAGAGGGATTGCAAATATCGATTGCAAGACAGAGAATTAAAGCGTGTGTATGCGTGCCTACACAAAGTCGCAGCTGCACAGACGACATGTCTTCGAGAAGCGAATAAGCAAGAGTTGAAGTGTCTCTTCGACGCGTACCAGGAACAACGCAAGTGTTTGCGACGCAAATGGGACCAAAGAAGAGCTTGTTACATGCGAGCACTACGTACCTTACAGGCATGTAAATAGTTTCTGAGATGTCGACGTCCGCTTCGCTTTCGGCGCAGAGGGCATTTTTCAGTTCGTTGAGTTGGGAGGAATCCTATGACAATCGCTACCAAAATCCAAACTTCATTGCGCAGCTCGTCGCTCATTCGTCGCGTCGCAGACGAGGCTCTGAAGATGAGACAGCAAGGCAGAGAGGTCTTTGATCTCAGCCTCGGCAACCCTACCATTAACCCCCCCGATGCTTTTTACAACGAACTGCAAACGCTGCTTGAGGAGCGGCCCAGCGGTGGACATCGGTATATGCCCAACAACGGCTACGACTTTGTCCGTGACGCTATCGCCCAGCAGCTCCAAAAAGACTACGATTTGCCCTTCCAACAAAATCACATCGTGATGGGAGTCGGAGCGGCTGGTGTGATCAACACCGCACTGAAAGCCCTGCTCGACCCTGGCGATGAGGTCATGATCTTCTCTCCGTTCTTTGTCGAATATGGCTTTTACATCGACAACCACGACGGAAAAACTGTGATCGTTCCAACAGATGATTCATTCCAGTTGGACATCGAGGCGATCAAAAATGCGCTGACACCCCGCACCAAAGTGATCTTGCTCAATACACCCAATAACCCGACAGGGGTGGTGTATGAGGCCGAGAAATTGTCTCAGCTTGGTGTCTTGCTCTCCGATTATTCCGAGCGCAACGGTCAGGACATCTACATCATCAACGACAGCCCATACCGTCGCATGGTCTACGGGATGGACGCAGCCCCCGAACCCTTCCGCTATTACGACAACTCGATACTCGCGACCAGTTACTCAAAGGATCTCGCCATCCCCGGTGAACGTATCGGTTACGTCGCGATCTCACCTCGTTGTAAATTTGCCCCCGATATCTTCGAAGCGATGGCGTTTTGTTCTCGCATTCTCGGCTTTGTCAACGCCCCCGCGTTGATGCAGCGCGCGCTGCCAAGGCTCCTCAACGAGATGGTCGATCTCTCCTGGTATGCCCAAAAACGCGAGCGTTTGTTAAGTGAACTTCGGCGGATTGGATACGAAATTGTCGAGCCAAATGGTGCCTTCTACATCTTCCCGAAGGCCCCTGGTGGGGATGACATGCTCTTTTACCAAAAGCTGAAGGAGCAGGGTGTGATGGTCGTTCCTGGGAGTGGATTCGGTGCGCCGGGATACTTCCGCATCGCTTACTGTCTGGATGATAGTATCATCAACGGTGCGTTGCCTGCTTTTGAGAGTGTCTTCAAAGAGCTCTCCGGTTCTTGATCTCCACCTCTTTCGTCCCCTGACCCTCCACAATCCTCACAATCGTCAAGACTCTGTATTTTCTGAACAATCTCCTCCAAGGCAATCGTCTTTTGGACGCCCCAACCAACAACAGGTGGTGCTTCAAACGACTGGCGCGTTTGAGTTTGTAGCGAAGACGCACTCTCTTGAGGTCTTGTTTACGCGGCGATAAAGTCTTTTTGAGCTGTTGGAGGATCTTTGGACAGGGGTACTCTTTGTGCATGTATCGATCAGGCTGGAAGATCAGTGACCACGATGTGACCCCCACCAGCTTTGCCGGGTGCATCTTGGCGAAGCGACTCTCGTAGGCGCTGTAGCTTCCTCGTGTGGGGTAAAAGTGCAGAGAGCATCGTTTGGGGAGAACGAGGGTGTTATCTCTGGCATGTTCGAGACTTGGGAAGGGGGTTGGGACCGCAACTTTGAGATGTTTGTGTACAAACAGGAGCTTGTAACCTCTTTGCCATCCACCATTCCACTGAATACTGCGAAGGTTCGACTCTTTCCATTCGACATCCCAATGTGTTGAGAGCTTTTTGACGAAGGGGCTCGCCCACGCTTTGAGCGTCTTTTTGAACGGGTCTACGCGCTTTTTTGCGGTACGTTTACGCTTCGCGTGGCTCGCTGAGGGCAGCGACAACAAAAGAAAGAGGGCGATGTATTGGAGAGTGTGTATATGTTTCATGTGTTTTTTGTGTTCCGTCTGTGAGGAGGTTGTCGTTTTTTGTCCTCTCAATTTGTGGAAGTTGTCCTGTGAATGCAAGTCCAAATGTCTGTGTAGGCCGATGTTGTGCTGGGGATTGCTTTGTTAAGCCTTTTTGGGGTAACATTCTTTTTTTTGAAATGATTGTTGCTCAAATGTGTATTTTTGGATAACAATACAAGAATGTCTGCGGTACTTTCATTGCCTCGAACCTCTGCTCCTTTTTTTTGCAGGGGTTGTCACTCTTTTGAGCGCGTCGGGGTATATGTTAAGGTAAAGTTTTCTTACGAAAGGATAGACGTCATTTTTGAAGGATGGCATCTGACAGGGAGGTTATAATGCACCGCTTGGTGGGAGTTTTCATTTTCATCTTAGGCATTTTTTGGTCTTGTAGTGTGTTCGCACAGACCCAACCCGCACACTGCCGTGCACCCAACCTTTTGCTCGTGGTCGACACCTCGGGGAGTATGACACAGGCCGGTAAAATCGACGCTTTGAAAGCCGCGATCGAACAGGCCGTCAACTTGTTCAAAACCAAATTGCGCTTTGGCTTGATCCACTTCTCCAATGGGAAGGCCAACTACGTCGTCCCTGTGGGCCCAACTGACGTGAAAAACGCGACAGAAGCTGCGGCGCACGCTCAAAAGATCATCACCACCGCCAAAAATCTTCAGGCGATTGGTGATACACCGATGACCGCCGCGATGCGACTCGCACTCGATAAGTACAAAACGGACATCATCCCCAACGATCCCATCCACAAAGACCCAAACGCCAAAATTCCCCGTCCCTGTTACATCCTCTTGATGACTGACGGTGAACCTACTGACGGTGATCCCAAAGCTGAAATCGCAAAGCTCCGCAAGGTGACCGTCGACTCCCGCTCCTACGATATCAAAACATTCGTCGTAGGGATGGGAACGGATCAAGATATCCGCCCCTTTACACTTCACGAGTATGCGAAAGCTGGTGGGACCAAGAGTTTCTATCAGGCACTCACCAAAGAAGATCTCGCCGACGTATTCAAAACCATCTCACAAAGTGTCTCCACCAACGCCGAAGTCTGTAACGGTATCGATGATGACTGTGACGGTGTGACCGACGAAGACCTCAAACGTGAGTGTAGCAGTCAGTGTGGAAAGGGCGTCGAGATCTGCAACAACGGCAAGTGGACCGCATGTAACGCGCCCACTCCCCAAACCGAAGTCTGTGATGGTTATGATAACGATTGTAACGGTCAAATCGACGAAGGTTTGATCCGCGACTGTACAACCGCATGTGGTGCCGGTAAACAGAGCTGTATCCACGGTGACTGGAGTCTTTGTAACGCACCCCAACCTGAGCCAGAGATCTGTGACGGAAAAGACAACGACTGTGATGGTCAAATTGACGACGCTGTGCAGGCCTGTCCAAGTGGTAAGTGTATCGAAGAGTCCGGGACATTTAAGTGTGATGTCGATTGTAAAAGTGGTGAGTGTCCTTCGGGATTCATCTGCGACAACGCGACACAAAAATGTAAAGAGTTGCCCTGTCGGAATGACCCATGTCGCGCCGGTGAGGTGTGTGTAAACCGACCGAACTTCCAACATGACTGTATCGATCCTTGCCAGGGCGTCCAATGTCCTGCTGGCCAAACGTGTGGTAAGAGCGGGACATGCATCAACTGTTATGATCCTGCGACACCTTGTGCTCCTGGTATGATCTGTCTGGAAGGTCGCTGTACACTCGACAGCTGCTACAAAGTCAAATGTGGTCCCGGACAGGGATGTCGTGATGGGAAATGTTTCGACACCTGCGCCGAAAAATCTTGCCCCAATGGCCAAGTCTGTCAGACTCTTGATCCCAAAAAACCCCGCGCTGCCTGTATTCCTGATCCTTGCTATGGTGTGACATGTGCCAATGGCCAAGCTTGTGTGGACGGCAATTGTGTGTCCAATAAGTGTCAGGCTGCGGCAAATTGCGCGTCTGGGCAGGTCTGTGATCCCACAACAGGGCTCTGTCAGGACAACCCCTGTCAACGCACACACTGTCCCACTGGGACGGCATGTGTGAAGGGAGAGTGTGTCAAAGGCAACGGCTCCAATAACCCCACCTCTGGCGCACAATGTTCAACAGATCCCGACTGTGCCTCTGCTGGCAAGACACCAGACGGTCGTGGTTATGTATGTAACAACGGTTTCTGTGTCCCTCCCGGCAGTGTCGGTGGCGGAACAGCTTGTGCCTGTCTCGTCGCGCCTGGCGGCATGGCACCCTCTAACCCCATCTTCTTCTTCGGCGTCCTGTTCTTCTTTGTCTTTATCCGTCGTCGTCTCCAAGGCCGTGTTGGTTAAGGCTAGTCCTCCCAAAACTCCCTCCTCACCACGCAACGAGCGTTCATGCGTTATCTACTCCTGATCACATTCTGTCTTCTGCCTCTCGATGCTTCTGCACGTCTGTACATCGACGTTCACGGCGGCGGCTCTTTCTCTTCGCCTTATCGTTATCTCGACAGCAACGAACCAGCCATCCAAAAGTGGATCTCTTTTGATGAGAAGTGGGGTCTCTCTGGAGGTGTGAAGATCGGTCTCGATATCTATCGCGAGTCCTTTCGCTTTGGTGTCTATGGCGGGTTTTCCGCGAGATACAATGTCGCGCGTTATGAAAAAGATTCTTCAGGCGCCATCCAACGAGAACCTCTTGGTGAGATGTTCTCGCTCCCCATCTTGTTTTACTTTGAGCACCAGATCGGCCCATTTCATTATGAACTTGGCCTCGGTCCTTTCATCACGCGCACCAACTTTGTGACAGGGCTGGAGCCTGCCTTCACTGTCGAAGGGTATTTTGGGTATGTGTTTGCCGTTGGTTATCAGGCGCGTCTTAACGATTTGATGAGCCTCGTCTTTCGGCTGGAACTCTTACTCAATATGCCTGTGGAGCTGCCTTCGTACTTGCCTGCGTCTCTGCAAAAGTCCAACACCGACTACCAAAAGGTCGAATACAACGTCCTGGGATTTCCCTACTTGTTCTTCAACGTGCAGTTGACGATTGGGCTTCGCTTCCACCTCGCCCCATCCCTCCGGATCCCTCTTGAAAAGTGGCTGCCTTCCTGGAAGGTCTAGCGCTCAGAGAAGATCATCCCCCAACTGAAGAGCAGGTTTGGGTTGTTGTAGTTGAACCCATCCCCAAACGCGTATCGATAATTGACCCTCATTTCAACCCCGATATACCGACCCTTCTTCTTAAAGATAAAGTCGGGGCATTTGATCCGGACGCCCATCCCCACGTGGACGATGGGGTGTGTGTAGAGATTGAAGAATTGCGCCTCGAATTGGTTATGTGTTGTGAGCATCTCCCTCGAAAATCCTGCCCCCGCAAAGACAAACGCGTTAAAGAAGGTCGGGCTGTCTGGTTCGAGGAAGTGCAGCTCGCTGCCGATGGAGGTGACCTGGATGCGCCGCATTTTTCGGTCATCGAGTTGATTGGTGATCTGATTGGCGATGCGATTCTCTGTGTGGTATGTCCTCAAAAAGAATGAGACTCTCGATGTCCCACGGAAGGGGTGGAGTCGGAAGTATTCGATCCAGGAGTTGTGTCCGATGGGAAAACCCAATGAGTAGCTGATCCTGTAATGTGTTGTTGGGTTGGTGTGACTCTTGTAATTGTGGAAACGTAACCCCGCGTAGGAAAATTGGGTGAGTGTTTGTACATTGAAGCCCCTCTCGAAGACAAAAGGACCGATCATGACTTTGGTCGCGAGATAGAGACCTGTTTCCTGTGTGTATACTGTTTGCGCGGCTTGTCCGGCGTGTGTGACGTGATTCCATTTGTAACCCAAGGTGAACTTGTACTGTGTCATCTGCTTTTGCACCCAATACGCGAGGCTGATGTCGACGTTTGCGTCGAGTGTGTGCGTGAGGTGAGCGTACAGGTGGACGTTTACGTAGTGCTTGGGGAGGTACAATTCGCCGTACAGGAAACCAAAGGCATGAAAGGAGTCTTTGTCGTAGGCCGTTGGTACTGGGCGAGGAGGGGGATCCTGTCCATGTGCACCTTCTTGGATGCCTAATGAACCCCAATCCCCGTAAAAAAGTGTCCCGAGGCCGGTGCGCAAGGAGACTGAGATGTCAGGTTTGTTCAGGCGCCACACTTGAAATCCCAAAAGACCCTTGAATTGATCTATACGTTTGGCGAGTTCTTTTGTTTGTTGGCGGTCTGTGAAGGATTCGAGGCTGAGGGCGATAAGCCAACGGTTGAGGAAGACGCCTCCTAGATGGAGTCCAAATGTACGAAGTGTGTCTTCGTCTGTCCCGTAATTGTAGCCAAAGCCATCGTTGGATGAGTAGAGCCATCCAAGCCAGGGGATGTCGGCGTTGGGTTCGAGCGGTGTCTCGATGAAGTTAGCCGCCCAGCTTGTCGAAGGTAGACACAACAACATGATCAAGAGGAATCGCTTCATGAAAAGAAAGCCTTGTGTAGAGTGCTTAGACCTTTTTGGGTGGAGTTTGTGGCAGGTCAAGGGTGAAGATACTTCCTTTGCCTGCTTCGCTTGTCGCCGTGATCTGTCCATTCATCAACATCGCCAGTTCTTGTGCGATCGAGAGCCCCAAGCCTGTCCCGCCGTACTTGTGCTGGATACTGTCATCTGCTTGCTTGAAGGGTTCGAACACTCTTATAAGCTGCTCTTCTGTCATACCAATCCCCGAATCCTCGACGTAAAAGCTGACACAGTCCCCTTGTCGTGCAACGCTCAGCTTGATGAGTCCCTGATCTGTAAATTTGCAGGCGTTGGAGAGAAGATTGAGCAGGATCTGCTTGAGCCGGAAGGGATCAACGATAATGTCTCCAAGGTCTTCGGGCAACGTGAGCTCAAAGTCATTTTGGTGTATCTCCAACATCGGCACAATGGAAAATTGCAAGTCCCGCAAAAACGTATCGACCTGAATACGTTCTGGCATGATCACGATCTCACGAGCTTCGATTTTGGAGAGGTCGAGTAGTTCGTTGATCAATTCGAGCAGGTGATGTGCTGAATGCTCGATCCTGCCCATGTCTTTCTCCAGACCACGGGCTTGGTTGTTGGCTGGTAGCTCTTCAAGTTCTTCTCTGACCAACTCCGCGTAACCCAAAATGGCGCTCAACGGTGTGCGCAATTCATGGCTCATTTTGGCCAAAAATTGTGTCTTACTTTGACTCGCCAGCTCTGCTTCATCCCGTGCCAACTCCAACTCCTTCATCGTTTGATCGACGAGTTGTGCCGACTGTTCCCGTGAGTGCTCGTAAAACCACAGCAACACTCCAGTCATACACAACATGAAGATCTCATTAAAGAATTGAATCGAGATGATGCGATTTTCTGCGAAATTCCGGAATGAGTAGTTGGATTGGTGAAGAAAGTACAAGATGGCGATGCCGAGGATGGACAAGAGGACGGAGAACCAACCGACTTTTTTGCTGCCGATGATAAACCCAATGATCGTCAGCACAAAAAAACCACTCAAGACAGGGGACGGCAGCCCATATGCGTAGAAGGCGATCAAGAAGACGACGGCCCAACTCAACGCAGCAAAGACCATCAGGCCGATAAAAACGTCCTTCGTGAGTCGAAACAGGATGGGGATGAACAAGTAGATGACACTCGCCCCGAACATCACTGTATGTGTCGGACGAAAGGCTGTATCGATGTTGTACGAGATAGAGCCCATCAGGAAGCTGATGACTGCCGCAAACCCAGAAGAGAGCAACAACATACGGAGTCGTTGTTCTTCTTGCGGCTCCAAATTGGAGGTCTCTATGTTACATACCCTGATGACGTAATCCGAGTATTTTCGGACACATTGACCAATACATGCCCGCGTTGAAAAGGTCCTGGATTCCATAAGCGCTCTCAAAACCGAAATGTGTTTGCCACTCATCACCCATGTTTGCCAGATTGCTCTTTATTGTCTTGGGGTGAACCATCTTTTTGGATGCCATAAGGTGAATACTGATTCTGATTTTACTCGATTTTTGCCGCGAGCATTTGGTTCCTTTGGTACAGTCGCTGGTGTATTTGCTCACGTAGGGAGGCTGCAAATGTCCGCCTTGTCCCGTACGAGCGCTCGACAAACTCATATGTGATGTGAAGATCATCCCAACCATACGCTTTCAGGACCTGTGTATCCAGTTTTTGTTGGAGTTCCCTCAACCTCAACCACTGACTTTCTTTACAGTCTGGGGCGTGAAAGTCGTTGTATATAGACGTTAATCCAATCTCTCTTTGTTGCTGCAATGTATCTCTGTAGGTGTGGTACATTTCACCTATTTGATCGAGGGAGGTCGTCTCATCTGGGAACGGAAAGGTCTCGAAACAGTCGGAAGGTGTGTATCTTCGACCACCTGTCATCGTCGAGCTGTACCAGTGTGTCCATAGATCGTGTAAGGTGGACTGGATGCAAGCATAAAATCCCCAATCATCTCTTGTGAATACGACCATTGGAGCTGAAAAGACTTGCGCCGCGTCGACCCGCACGGGGTTGATATACTTTGTCGTGAAGGGTTGCACGAAGACCTGCTGTTTGTCTGTGATCTGTTCGTACAATTGGACACAACGCTCTGCAAACAACCACCACTGTTCTCGCCTGATTTTCCGCTTTAACTTGTCTCTCTTTGGCTTGACGTGCTTGCGGACCCACTCCATCGCCTTTGTGTGCTGTGCGGCTTCTTCATAACTCCGTTCACCAAAGTGAATCACCCACTGTTTGGCCAGGTGTCTTGGATGTTTATTGACGTCCGCTCCACGTAAGATAGGAAACAAGATATCTCTGTATTGAGGGTCTTCTTGTATCCACTCTTGGGCGAGCTCGGGAGGGAGTTTGAACCCTTCACCGCTCAGTTGTGAACCAATAAAGGTGATCCCCTGATTTTGTTGGAGCGTGTCAGGAGCGCTGCGGTGAGAAGAGGCTCTCAAATACGAATCGATATGTTCGACCTCTTGGCCATTTAACTCTTTTGCGCCGTGAACATCTCGTTGCGTCATCCACAACAGAGAGATCCTTACGGCGGCCTGTCCTGGCCATGTTTTGTGTGTGTCGGCCTTGTAGATCTTCCACTGTGTAGAGAGCAGGCGGTCGAGCCCGACTTCACGTGTGTCACCTTGTGCGATGGTGTCTGTGAGGATCAGCCCCATCCATCCATTTCGATTGAGTAATTGTGCGCTCCTCAGCAAAAAGTAACACGCAAGATCTGCGCTGCCTTTTTGTCCTCCTGCGAGCTGATTGACGAGGTACTCCCGTCGCTCCTTTCCAAGCCAACCGGAGACCTTTTGTCCTCCCAAAAATGGTGGATTGCCGACGATGATATCAAATCCAGGGTGGCGTTGTTCCTGGATCTCAGGGAAAGCCAATGGCCAATGAAAATAGCATTCATCAATTTGTTCTGTGTCCCCAAACAGCGAAAATTGTGTCTCTCTTTCATGTCCATAGAGCGCTTTGTGGATCGTGTTGTCCGCTTGTTGCCAAGTCTTTGGTTGCTTGCGTTTTTCCTGCTCAAAGGGCACACCAAAGAGGGCGTCACCGTGCCTTATATTCTTCGTGACTTGTGCCCATTGTTCGCTCTGTTGGCCTGCCCAATACCACACACTGAACCTGCTAATTTCAACGGAGATAGGGTCGATATCAACGCCGTATGCTGATGCGATCAGGCGACCTTTTTCAATCTCACCGAAGTGATGGTGCAGAGACTCACACGCCGCGAGTAAGAACAACCCCGTCCCCATCGTTGGATCACAGAGTGTTGGGAGTGATTTGGGTGAGGCTCGAAGGTAGGGTTGGATGGTGTGTTGGACGATGTGGTAGAGGGCTTCGTCATGTGTGTAGTGTGTGAGTTTTGTTCGTGTTTGTGTCCAGTCCAGGATGTGCTCGTACAACCGACCGAGATGGAAGAGTTTTTGTGTCGTCTCTTCGAACGGTATGGAGGGATCTGTGTCGTGAATATAATGATGGAGAGCTTCGTAGAGATCGAGTGTGTCGTTTGGATTCTCTTGGTAGATGTCCCAATGTGTGTGGAGTGATCGCAAGAAATGTGTGTGGGTGTGAGCTGGTGAGAGCCAGTCTTCCAATTGTTGGTGGAGGGACGATGTTGTCGAGGGGACAGAGGTAGAGAGTGTAAGCGCTGCGAGACCCAAAAAGTGCTTTATCGCTGTTGTGTCTGTAAGGTGAGCTTGTTCGCTCCATGTATTCCAGAGCTGTTGTAATCGTTGAAGTCTTGGAGGCATGGGTTCCTTTTGCCGCTCAAACATCTGAACAATCCATCAAAAATCTACGGGATTGTATGCCATGTCTGGCTGTATTTGTATAGTCTGATGAAGGTAAGTTTTTGAAAAAGTATTCTTTTTTGATGGATTGTTGAATGTGGTATGTGATTTGTAACCTGACTTTTGTATCCATTTGTATTGAACCGACATCGACGTCGGGAGACATAAACAGGAGTATACAGGTGATGAAGATGTACAAAAAGACATTGTTTTTGATATGTTTGGTTCCACTCTTGGGGCTATTGATGATCGGCTGTGGCGCGGGTGTGTTGGGTGGTGGGAAGACTTGCACCTACGGAGACACTGTTCGTCAACATGGTGAAACATTTTCCTCTGAAGATGGGTGCAATACGTGCTCGTGTGACAACGGTTCGGTGATGTGTACGTTGCGTGCGTGTCCGAATCCCGGCAAGTCATGTGGGATGCTCTCCAGCCATGTTTGTTCGGCATCAGAAGTATGTATCTACCCAATTGGGACTTGTGACAAGCAGAACGTAACGACTGGGACGTGCTCTGCCAAGAATGTCGATTGTGTTGAAATCTACCAACCTGTATGTGGATGTGATGGAAAGACCTACGGGAATGCTTGCTCAGCCCATTCACAGGGGGTCTCGATTGCACGAGATGGTAAATGTGAAGCGCCTGTGCTCTGTCGTCATGCTGGCAAAGAATACAAGGTCGGTGAGACCTTCAAGGATGATTGTAACGACTGTACTTGCCGAGAAGATGGTCAGGTCGTTTGTACCAGACGTGCTTGTGAAAAGGTGTGTGGTGGTTTTGGTGGTTTCAAGTGTGGTGAAGGGGAGTTTTGTCTCTTCGGAACACATTGTGGCGAAGCTGATGGCTCAGGCGTATGCAAAGCGAAGCCAACATCATGCAATCTCAACTATGCTCCTGTGTGTGGATGCGATGGAAAAACCTATGGGAATGAGTGTGCAGCACATTCGTCTGGTGTCTCTGTCCGCGCGCAAGGCAAGTGTGAGGCTCAAAAGAGATCATGTGTTTATAACGGAAAAACGTACAAACATGGTGATTCATTTGAGGCGAGTGATGGATGCAACAAATGTACTTGTTTGGATGGGGGGGTAAGCTGTACCAAGGTTGGTTGTGCTCGCTCGTGTGGTGGGATGGATCCGAACCCCAATTCCTGTCAGCGTGGTTTCTTTTGTGATTATGGTGCGCGTTGTGGTGCAAAAGGTGTTGAAGGGGTTTGTAAGCCCAAGCCCCAGGGCTGTACAGAAGAGTATGCGCCTGTCTGTGGTTGTGATGGTAGGACTCATGGGAACGCTTGTTCGGCCCACTCCGTAGGTGTTTCGATTGTACACATTGGTGAGTGCAAGAAGCCAATGGCCTGTTCATATAATGGAAAGACTTATAAAATTGGGGACATCTTCAAGTCGACGGATGGTTGTAATGATTGTCTGTGTCAGACAGGAGGATCTGTCGCTTGTACGCAGAAGGCGTGTGGTACAAAGTGTGGCGCTGGTGGTTACCTCTGTAAAAAGGGTGAATACTGTAAATACGCGATGGGTGTATGTGGTTCAAAGGCAGGTGTGTGTAAGCCGCTTGGTCCAAAGGCTTGTCCTGATCGTGATGGACCCGTGTGTGGTTGTGATGGGAAAATGTACAATAATGAGTGCCACGCAGAGAGTCTTGGGGTTTCTATTGCACACGCTGGGGCTTGTGCTGTGCCTCCGACGCCATTCCCTTGATGATATAGGAAAGGTTGTAAGGACTCCTTTAGACGGGGTTTGGGTTGATAGAACAACCTGGGGTTTTCACCCCAAACTCCACTTTAGGCGGGCTTTAGTTGATAGAACAACCTGGGGTTTTCACCCCAAACCCCACTTTAGACAGGTTTTGGTTGATAGAACAACCTGGGGTTTTCACCCCAGACCCCACGATGCTGACGCATCGTCTGTGTTGCGCTCTGCGAGCGCTGAGAAAAGGAACAGAACCCCATCAGACGGGCTTCTCCCGCCAACTCCCCCTACACAACTACGTTGGCAAGGGGAGCGATGCAAGACCCCCTCAGCCTCCCTTGCGGTCGGCAGCTCCCCCTGCTATTCAACTACGTTGGCAAGGGGAGCGATGCATACCAAACGATATATCGCAATACAAACGAATATTCCGTACATATGGGATGGATGTCAGTAGGGTCGGGCCTTGTGTCCGACCTATAACCCCGTACACATCGGCTAAATGGTCCCTCCTCTCGAAAGGCTTGAGAGGAGGGAAGAGCCGAAGGCTCAGGGTGGAGAGTTTGTTGAGGCGGATGAT
>MDTC01036381.1_pt1 | contig 16551 bp, 13 predicted proteins | sample 811181 | NCBI WGS metagenome assembly MDTC01 (sample SAMN05326644, study PRJNA326480) | marine metagenome | isolation source: seawater | place: Pacific Ocean: North | collected 2011 | reverse complement strand
GATAATGGATGGAAAAGTTTTTCACGGAACTTATCCTGCATTGGGCGAACGTAGAGCTTTTGTTAGCAATTTTACTTATGATATTGTAGAAGGTATATAATGGAAGAATTAGAACGAGCATATCAAGGTAATACTGACTTTTGGTTTTTATCCAGCAGAGGACAAATTGCAGATTATTGGATTAAAAAGACAAAATATCCAGATTATCAAAAATTCAACAGATTGTTTGATGAAGATTTAGGTGTACAAGAACACACTGATCACGGCGGCGCTATTCTAAAATATAATCCCGATTTCAAATACCCATATCAAATAGACAAAGAAGAAAAATATATAGAATTTTTAAAATTTACACTGGCTCCTTATAGATTTGAAAGCATTGATTTTGAAAAATGTTGGTGGATTAGATATCCTGAAGGTACCTATAGTGGATTGCACACACATCAACCATTGAGAAAGTTGACTAGTGTGTTATTTTTGAACACGATAGAGTTACATAAAGATAAACCATTAGCAGGAAAATTAAAATGCATAACACAAAATCCTGTAACAGGTGAATTGGTAAGTGATATTAACAAATGCATAGCAGGTGATGTTATTATCATGGACGGAAAAGTATTTCATGGTGTATATCCAACACTTGAAGAAAGAAAAGCCTTTGTTTGTGACTTTATATATGAGGTTAAATTCGATTAATGATTACAGTATATTGGTCACCAGTTATAAATGTTGTAGATAACCAAGAATTTGTTTCTGAGTTGAAATACTTCGAACCTGAAAGTATCTATAAAGATATGAATGCAAGGAAATTCTTTGGGTTAGGTGCAAGTATATGTCCTGCTATAATTGATGAAACTAAAAATACTTACAGTGCAAAAAGTCCTATAGATTTTCATATAGAATTTGATTATGAAAAAGAACAAGCAATGTCAAAATATGATCTAGATCCTCAGTTTTTAGTGAACTATATTGGGGCACCTAATGAAGAAAAAGTCCATCAACTGGATCATCCATGTTTTTTATTTTATAGCCCTGATGAAATTACAATGACTCAATTGCCACCTTACTATGAACAAAATCACTTTCAAGCTAATTGCATGGGACTTGCAGGTACATACAATATAACCAGTTGGATCAGACCAGTTAGACCAGCGTTTAAATTTAAAGATAACATAAATGCATTAGACATAAAACGTGGCGATACAGTTTCTTACTTTAGATTTAATACAAAAGAAAAGGTTAAACTTGTTAGATTTGACAGTGCAGGTTTATTTGAATCTAAAACAGGACCAGTAATGCAATGTTTGGGATATAAAAATTTGAAAGCAAGGCGATTTGTTCCCACGCCATTAGCAGAATGTTATGATGCTTTCAAAAAAGCAAATTATAAAAAGAGAATTATGAAATATATCGAGGAAAACATAGTATGACACAATGGATAGGAGCAATAACAAGAGGACATAATGGCGGAGCAGTCCTTTTGAAAGATGGTGAAATAATTTTTGCTATTGAAGAAGAAAGACTCACCAGGAAAAAGTATGACGGCGGACCTTTAGCCGCAATGACAAAGTTCTTAGACTACACAGATAAACTTGATTATTTGGTTGTTGCCCACACTCAACCATTAGCAGAGTCAAGTAGAATAGACTTTAGTGGCGGTGATATGTATACTGGTCTTGCCAGAAAACTAGGTTTGATAGATAGATCAGATAATGCATACACCCAGGATGGATTCCATAACCATAGACAGGTAATTGATTTAAGCCATGTTCATCATAAACTACATGCGGCGTGTGCCTTTTATAGATCAGGTTTTGAATCTGCAACAGCAGTTATTGTTGACGGAGCCGGAACCTTTATTCCTATGAACATTAACACAGGAATATTCAATGAAGAATACATGACATGGGAGTGTGAAAGCATATTTTCTTGTGCTTACCCCGATGGATTCAAAACCTTATATAAGCATCAAGGCGGTAATGGACCATATCCATCAACATTAGTACCTTTTATTTCAAGTGAAAGAGAAGGCGAAGAAGGATATCATGAATTAATTATAGATGATTCAGCTGGTATTACAAAGGCATACGAAGCCGTAACACAATATTGTGGATTTCAACCTATTGAAGCAGGAAAAACAATGGGTTTGTCTCCTTACGGAAAACCAAATGATAAAATTCCTCCGATTTATTCAGATGCAGGAGGAGGAAGATGGAGAACGACTGATAAAAACTTTATTGTTCCTACATATCCAAATGCGGCTTTGGTTAACGAGGGAAGATATGAATTTTTAGAAACATCAAATGAACAAATGAACAGTAAAATTGATTTGACAACCTTAGAAAATAGAAGAGATTTAGCGTATGCTGTTCAAAAACAATCTCAGGACGAAGTTTTGAATCTTATATTCAAAGCTGTTGAAATGAGTGGTAATAAAAATGTAGTGTTAAGCGGCGGTTATGCTTTAAATTGTGTTGCAAATTATTATTACTTAGACAAACTTAACAAAGAAGATATTAAGTTGTATGTTGAACCAGTTAGTAACGATGCAGGAACAGCCATCGGAGCGGCCTTAATGACTTATTACAATACAACAAAAGATAAAAAAATCAGAGATTATGCAGAAACAATCTACGAAGGATTTCCGTATTGCCATTCATTAAATGAAATAACAGATATTGCAAACAAATATGGTGCAGATGTTATAGAAACAGACAATAAAAAAGTAGTTGAGTTGATTAGAGACAAAAATATTGTAACTATTTGGCAAGGCAAATCAGAAAACGGTCCTAGAGCTTTAGGAAATAGAAGTATATTGTTCGATCCTACGTTTGAAGATGGAAAAGATTTTGTTAATAAAGTAAAACGTCGAGAATATTTTAGACCATTTGCAGGAACTATACTTTTGGAGTATGCACACGAATGGTTTGATATGAAAGGAATGGAACAATCTCCACATATGATGTATGCAATGGATTGTAAAGAAGGAGTTGCTGAAAAAATACCGTCAATAATTCATGTAGACGGTACATGTAGGATTCAAACAGTGACTAGAAAACAAAATGAACATTATTATGACTTAATTAAAGAATTTTACGATCAATCTGGTGTTCCGATTATATTTAATACCAGCTTTAATTTAGGTGGAGAACCTTTGGTTGAAACTCTTGATGATGCAGTAAGAACATTGTACAATAGTGAAATGCAATATTGCTATCTTCCGGAATACAAAAGAATGATAGTGTTGAAAAATTAATGTTAAATCATCTGTACGGAATTCCTGTTTTTAAAACTAAATTGTCTGAACACAGGCAAGTACAGAAAGATTTTGAAGACGTTTTACAAGAAGATAATCATTTTGAACAACATCCAAACTGGTATTGTAAGGTAGATACTACTTTTGGAATACCAAAAGCAAACGAATTACCGTTTCAAAACTTTATTAAAAGTTCAATACATCACTTAAATGAATATCTTGTGTTATTAGGCGTTGATGCACATTTATCTTACAATGTTGAGTGTTGGTTAAATCGTTATAAAAAAGATTACAACCAAGAAATACATAATCATGCAGGTAAAAGTTCATTTAGCTGTGCATATATGATGAATCTACCCAAAGATAGTGGAAAATTTGTTTTTTACAGAAATACATACGACTTTTTTCACATAAATGAAATACCTAGACTTATATCTGATGCTTTTCAGTACAATAACAGGGTAACGCCTCCACTGGATGAAGGAGATATTGTATTTTTTCCTAGCAGTTTAGAACATTACGTCACACCTAATAATAGTGATGAAGTAAGAGCAACAATAAGTGCAAATTTTATTATAGAGGAACGTAAAGATGGATAAAAATACTATAAACGAAGATGAAACTTTTGAAATTAATCCAGATCACTATGTTTCGATAGAATATTTTGGTGAACAAAAGGTAAAAGTAGTTGTTGTAGACGATTTTTACAAAAATCCAATGCTTGTTAGACAACTTGCACTGGATATTCCAGCCAGCAGGAATAGAAGAATACGTGGAAACAATCCTGCATGGAGAATAAATGCGTTTTATGATATGGACAAGTTGTCTTGGATTTATGATCAGCTTACAAAAAGGTTTTGGCCAGAAATTATGCAAGGTTATCCAATGGATTACATACAACAGAGCATGATGAACGCAACGTTTATGGTAAATGTTATGCAAACTACTAAATTACCGCCTATTTGTCCTCATATGGATAACACAAGTGGTGTAAACTTTGCAAGTACAATATATTTGAACAATGCAAATGAATCAAAAGGCGGAACTAGCTTTTATACATTTGGAGGAAAGACATATTATGACGATCCTAGTGTAAAGCACACATATGATGTTGCTGGAAAGTTGCCTGTAACTGCATACATTAATGATACAATACACGATTGGAAAATGATAGGTATGGTTCCAATGAAATTTAATCGGATGGTGCTGTATAACCAAGCAGTATTACACAGTGCTTACGTAAAAGAAGGCATGTTTGAAGGTGACATTTATAGATTGAATCAACAATTTTTTATTTAGGAGAATATGATGGACGGTAATTATGATGGAATAGAAGAATACAACAATGCGTTTCCAATTGACTATTGTAAACAAGTTATCAAACAATTTGAAGAACGTGCAGAAATGCAACTTACCCAACATCAAACAGGTTTTAAAAATCAAGATGAAAGAATATTTATGGATCTTTCTAATCATAATAGAATGTACCATGCGGATGGAGATTTGTGTAAATTCTTTTATCAAACACTAACAACTATATACGAAGAAAAGTATAGAACGAAATATGATAGCCTAGGTTCGGTTGTTCAGCACTCGCCTAAAGGAATGAGTATACAAAAAACAAGACCACATCAAGGATATCATGTATGGCATTGCGAAAATGCCGATATAGTAACTTCTTCACGTCTTTTGGCTTATACACTTTACTTAAATGGTGTAGAAGAAGGAGGAGAAACAGAGTTTTTGTATCAAGGTGTAAAAATAAAGCCAGAGCCTGGTAAATTAGTGTTCTTTCCTGCTTACTATACTCACCCTCACAGGGGTAATCCTATATACAAAGGTGTAAAATACATTGTATCAGGATGGTATACATATGATGAATAGGAAATTATTATGAAATTATTATTAACAGTGTTGGCTTTGTTTACAGCCGTTGCAATTTTTACAGATACGCAGGCACATTCAGGAGAATGGCAAGAAAAACCTGTAATGTGCGGACCAGAAGAAGAAATTTTTCCTTTATTGCGTGACAAAGATGAAAGATTGGTATTTGCTGGTAAGATGTTTGGCAAAGTTAGAGACCCAGACGAATCAAACGGCTTATCACCAACTCCTGCTATTTTACCATTTGCTTTATATGCCAACTTCAAAACAAAATCATTTACAGTATTAGAATATCATGCGGCACCTTATTATCAATATTGTGTTATTGCATACGGAACAGATATTGAATTAGCTGAATGGGGAGATCCTACGTGAAAATTTGCATTGTTGGAGGCGGAACAGCAGGCTTTGTTGCTTCTCTAATACTTAAAAAAAGTTTTCCGAACTTTGTTGTAGATGTTATCCGAAGTTCTAAGATTGGAACTATAGGAGTAGGAGAAGGATCTACTGAACATTGGTCTGCATTTATGGATTTTTGTGCCATTCCTGCGGGTGAAATGATAAAGGAAACAGATGCAAGTTTCAAATCTGGTATTATGTTTGAAAACTGGGGACACAAAAATTATTTACAAAATGTACATGACCCTTACGTTGCAGAACATTTGGGCATGCCAATGATTTATGCAAAGCTGATAGGAGAAAATGTAGACCCTAAAGAATTTGTAGGTGAATATACTTGGAACAACCAAACACCATTCAATAAATTCATGGAAGAACGCATAAATGATACAGGAGTGTCACAATATCATTTTAACACAAACAAACTCAATGACTATCTAACAAGAAAAGCAACCGAAATGGGTTGTAGTGTATTTGATGACGAGATAGAAGATGTGATAATAAATGAAAACGGACATGTAACAAAATTACAAAGTGAAAAAAACACCTACGAATATGATTTTTATGTAGATTGCACAGGCTTTGCTCGTTTATTGATAAGCAAGTTAGGAGCAAAATGGCAAAGTTACAGCAAATATCTTAAGATGAAAGAAGCTATAGTATTTCCTACCAAAGAAGAAAGCGAAATACCTATGTGGACTTTAGCAAGGGCTATGAGTAGTGGCTGGATGTTTAGGATACCAGTATGGGGAAGAAAAGGCAACGGATATATTTTTGATAGTGATCATATTTCTCCAGAGGAAGCATGTGCAGAAGCGGAAAAGTATCTAGGACATACTGTTGAAGTTGCTAAAAACATAAAATTTGATCCAGGAGCATTGGATAAACCATGGATAAACAATGTTTGTGCTATAGGATTAAGTGCAAGTTTTGTTGAGCCACTGGAAGCAAGTAGCATCGGTACAAGTATTAATCAATCTTTATTACTTGCTAATAGAATTATTCATTATAATCAAGATGTTACCAATAGATACAACAAAGAAGTTGATGCTATTATGAATAACATTAGAGATTTCATAATCTTACATTACATTAGTCCTAGAAGAGATACAGATTTTTGGAAAAGCGTTGCAGAAATTGAACTACCTGATTCTTTGAAAGAAAATTTAGCGATGTGGAAAAATAGATTACCTATTATTGATGATTTTACAAGCTATACAAAAAAAGTTTTATTCAACGAATACAATCATACTCTTGTTTTATATGGAATGGGACTGTTTAATCAAGAAAAAATTTTACAGCAGTACGATTCTGTGCCACCAGAAGGTAAAACTTATGCTGAAAGACAAATTCAAACTAAATTAGATTACGATAAAGTAAAAACTATTCCTCATAAAATGATGCTTGACTTGATAAGGAGATTATCTTGAGAATTTTTGCATTTGGTTGTAGTCTATCTCAATATTTTTATCCTACCTGGGCTGACGTGGCTATCTATGAGTACAAACAAAAAGGTTATCACGGAGAAAATTGGAGCCGCAGTGGAGCAGGGAATCAATATATTTTCACAAGACTATGGGAAGCTAACACTGTTCATAAATTTAATAAAGATGACATAATACTTTTACAGTGGTCCAGTATGTTTCGTGAAGACAGATATCATATGGGACATGGTTGGTGGACACCAGGCAATTTTAGTAACGCTACTGTTGACGGTGATGCAATGATATTGAATAATTTCTATTACAAAAACAAATGGCAATGGGCTGACCTAATTCATGCTACAATGCGTGATTGTGCATTAATGGCAAGTACACACAAAGCTCTTGCTAAGGTGGGCTGTACGGTGCTTACAACGTGTTTTAGAGACCCTTTTGAGCCTTGGATAGATCAAACAACTACATTTAAAAATGAAAAATTAGAAATAGAGGATGTAAGGGCAGTGTTAGAAATGTACAAGGAAGATATTAAAACAACTTGTCCTCCTATACTAGATTATTTAGGATTTGGTACGACACAAGAATGGCAAGACACTAGACCAAAAAGTGTTCCCTCTCTTCGTAACGAACATGAACACATGCTGTTACACGAATTACATCCTTTGACACATGAAGCGGCAGATTTTGTCGACAACAATATTTGTAAATTAAGTGATGAAACAAAATCATTTGTTGAAGAATGGAAAACACAATTACTTGAGAAAGACCCAATAATTTTAGAAGAGTTAAAATGGTTTAACAAAGAAAAATTAGGTTGGTCTGATGATAGATGGAGACCTTAACATGAGTATACCAGTCATAGGATTAGATCGTGACGGAACAATTAATGAGGACATAGGCCTTACACAAGAAGGTATACCTCCCTATGTAATCAAACCTGAACAATTTAAACCAATACCTGGTAGCTTAGAAGCAGTCAAAATGATACGTGATAAAGGTTATGATGTTGTAATTTTAACAAATCAATCAGGTATACAAAAAGGACTGTATGATGCAGTAGATGTTGACATTGTTCATAATTACATGTTAGAATTACTTGCAGGAGTAGGATGCAAAAGTATTAATGGCTTGTATTATTCTACAACACCTTTCAAAGATGATCCTTATAGGAAACCTAATCCAGGAATGTTCAAAAGAGCTAGTGCTGAAATAGGTGTAGATTGGACAAATGGGGTATATGTAGGTGACAAAATTACTGATCTAAAAGCCGCCGTAAAAGCAAAAGCAAAACCTATTCTAGTACGCACAGGATACGGGCTAGAAACAGAGAAAAAACTGAACACTTTTGCAAACAAAGACCTAAAAAAACGCACAGAAACCTTCAATAATCTAAGCGAATACGCCCATAGTCTTGTAGATTTATCATAAAAAATTATACTGTTACATATCTGTACAAAACGATAAATACAATATGGAGCATGTGTAATGAATAAGTTTCTGACAAAACTGTTTACTAAAGGTCAAAATAATTCAATATTACTACCGGATCGATCTAACTTCAGCTTCAGAGGTAACTGGCTTGGAGTACACTACAATTCTATAATGGACAAGTTTCATGTAGGAGATTTTAGTAGTGCAATGTATCAAATAGTGGTTGAATTCGATAGTAATGAGAAAGAGACTATGCAATTAAGTGTGGTTGCAAGACCAGATAGAGCAGTGGCAAATATATTTGGACGATCTAGTATAAATGCAGAATTGATTGACATCTCCGTGACAGTTGACGCAAGTATTTGTTACATCAGAGTTGAACCAAAAGCAAGAGGGTATACAGGAGCAAAATTAATTTTTCATGCCACATACGCACAAGCAATACATCAGCTTACACCTCCGGCTATTGTCGCAGAAGAATCAACAACACCAAGTACTGGAATAAATACTTTTGATAGTGTAGGAACCACTATGGACAAGACAACAATAACTTTTGATAGGACTTAGGAATGGCAAAATCAGTAATTAATATAGGTACAGCCGCAGATGATGGAACTGGTGATAGTCTTAGAGCAGGTGCTACTAAGATAAACGCTAATTCCGATGAGCTGTATAACGCAATAGGTGATGGTACAAATTTAAAAGATATCGTCAATACAAGTATGGAACTTGATGTTCCAAACGATGGAGATAAAATTAACAAGGTGGCATTCCATGCTTCCACATTCAATCAAATGAATGCAATTAGCACAAGCACATATCATGGTGCCATGCTTCATGTTCACGAAGGCGGAACAGTATATGTTGCACATGCAGGAGGTTGGAGAAAATTATTACTTGACGGTAGCGGCGGATCCATTCCTAATTACACAGATCCATTAAAGTCCGTAGCTTACGTTGGTAATATTAATTCACTTTCAGATGTTGATACTACAAGCACAGCACCACAAACAGGAAACGTTTTAAAATGGGATGGCGGCAAATGGGCACCAGGAACAGATGCAACATCAGGTGGCGGCGGAACAGATGCTGATACACTTGATGGACAAGATGGTTCTTACTATTTGAATTATAATAATTTAAATAACCGACCTACTGTACCTAGCGTACTCACTGACTTGAGTATTTCAGATGGTTCAAATGGACAGGTGCTTACAACAAATGGTTCAGGAACATTTACTTTTACAACAATAAGTACAGGTGGCAATCAAAATCTTTTTGCAACAGTAGATGCTGATACAGGAAGCACAACAGCCAATTCACAAACTGATACTTTGACAGTTGCAGGCGGTAGTAACATTAGTACAAGCATTGTAGGAGATACTTTAAGTATTGCTTACACAGGTTCACCTAATTCAGGTGAAGAAAACCAAAATGCATTTTCAAACGTTCAAGCAGATAGTGGACTAGCTCAAGCTGATACAAAAACTGATACACTAACTATTGCAGGTGGTACAAACATTACAACATCTGTTACAGGTGATACTGTAACAATCAACTATGCAGGTACTAACGATTTAGACAGTTTGACTGATGTTAGCATATCTAGTGTAGCAACTGGACAGGTAATGGTATACACAGGAAGCAACTGGGCAAATATTTCCGGTAGAACTATAGACGAAATGGCATTACCAGCAATCACAACATTAGTTGTAACAGCAGATTCATTCAATGGATACAAGATGGATCAATATGGTAATACAGAAGATCCAACAATTTACGCAATTTCAGGAACAACTATTGCATTCAAAATTATGAGTGGAGGTAGTCATCCATTCCAAATTGAAACTAGTGGAGGCTCTGCTTATAACAACGGATTAGTACACGTTGCTACAAACGGTGCAGTTTCAACAGGATCGTCAGCACAAGGTAAAACATCAGGTACATTGTATTGGAAAGTTCCTGCAAACATTTCAGGAAACTATGCTTATCAATGTACAGTGCATAGCTCAATGAGAGGAACCATTGTAGTAAAAGCAATTAGTAGCTTATAATAGGAAAGTAAAATGGCAGGCACAGTAATTAACGATAAATTTCAAGCACAAAACGGATTTGAAAGTCCAAACTTCACTGTGGATAATGCAGGAAAAATTACTGCTCCTACTATCGATGTAAAAAATATTTTGCTTAACGGCACAACTTTTGTTCAGTACGTACCACCAGAAGACGATGGTGGTGATGACACTGGCACACAAGTTACAAATAGTTTTGAAACTCTTGCTGTTACAGGCGGAGTATTCAAGGTAAATTATTTAAACAGCACAGCTTTGTCTGTAGTAAATGGCAAGGTAACAATTAATAGTTTAGGTAGTGTGCCGGGTAACATCGACAACGTTGACATAGGTTATAACACACCTGTGCAAATTAGAGCATACGGTATTGATATGACAACAGCACCAGACAGTAGTACAAGTCAAATTAATGTATCAGGTGCAACTATGAATGGAGATTTAACTGTGTCAAATAACTTATTATTACAGACTGATCCAACTATTGGAACACACGCAACAAACAAAGGATATGTCGACGCAACAGCAACAGCTTTAGCAGTGGCATTTGGAGCATAAAGTATGGCAAAGAAAAAGATTTTTAATTATAGATTTTATCCAGGCATTGGTTTAAATGATGCTGTATATCCTAATGCAAAATGGTTGCTTGAAAACAACAAAACATTTATTCAATATGAAGTAGCGGCTTGGATATCTCAGCAGGTTGCCGACAATGCCTCTGGCTTTGAAGGTTATACATATGACGAAGCAAAGTGTAGACGAGATACAGGATACAACATCGATGCTTGGTTACATGATTTACAATATGGTGGTAATGAAGAAACTTCTAGGATTGCAGGAACATATTGGGAAAAAGATGTTGCACAAGTAGACGGCGACAGACAAGCAGAAATTAAATCTAAAGAATTCACACGTGACTTGATTATCAATCATGTGTTTACAAATTCAGCACAAACTACTCCATATCAAAGTTCTTATGCACAGGTTGTAAACGGAAGTTACACTTCAGAAGCGCCGGCTGGTACAAGAATACAAACGTTATCAGCAATTATTATTAATGTTCTAACAACAGGCTTATCAGCAATGCCTACCTTTGAAAGAAAAGGATTAGGACACATTAGATTTCAAGGAAATTATAACACCAGTGATTTGTTGATCGTTACAAATACTACAAAATCAACGGTTATATTTAATTTTACAGACCCTTTAAAAGGCGGAAAAATTACAAGAAAAGATGACGTGACTCCAAGAGATTCAAGCGGATACGTAATTAAATATGATAGCACAAATGCAAATGAAAACCAAGATGATGTTTTTCCAAAATACTTACAAACCACTGACTCTATAAGCACATTAGACTTGCAATTTAACACAAGCACAATGAGTGACAGTGATGAAGTGCAAATCTTTGTTGATGACGAAGAACAAAAAATTAGGCCATACGACTTTGGTACTGATGCTATTGAAAGAATTAGAGTAGCTCAACCATTATCAATGCTTGATGCTGACTTTGAGTATGGATTACAGCCTACAAAATGGTCTGCAATTGGTATGATGCGTGGTTATCCAAGCATCTACGAAGTTCCAGGCACTGATACACAAGTTTCTACTGTGGTTACTGATGCATCTGCAGGTACAAACGGTATTGGTGCTAGTTTAATTACAGTTACAACAATTGGTGGACATGGATTTGAACCAGGAACACCTATCACGATCAAAGCATTAGAGGATGCTGTGGTTGGTGCCGCTAGAGCAGAAGGATCATTTATTGTAAACGCTGTACCAACAGCTACAACATTTAATTTCTATGCAAAATCGAAAGTTGGAACAACCCAGGGACAAGTGCTTTCAACAACATACACGCAATTAAGACAGGGTGCATTTTACACTGGAGCAAGTGTAGGACAGCCACAATTTGATGTGTTCAGTAATGGTACCAATGGTACGATGGTATTGTCCTTGGCGGCACAACAGAGTGAAAACAGAATTGCAACTACGGGTGATATACCAGAAATAGGTGCTCCGATAGTAAACAGCAACTTCAATACTGGTACACAGGTAACGGCAGTTTCAAGCACTCCAGGTGGCACTCCATTAGGTGTAAACTTGACTAGTGACATATCAAATGGCAATACCAGTTTCACAGTTTCATCAACAACTGGTATAGTTCAAGGTTTAGCTTGTGATAATGGATCTGGTGATGCTATATTTGTAAACAATATTGATGGTACAACTATTAACATGAGCGGTCAGTTTACCACTTCAATTACAAAAAACACAGAAACTTACACTGGAGTATCAGGAACACTTACTGCTCCAGCAGGTTTAAATGGACAATTTAATTTAAGTAGAACAGGTGCTGTATATTCAGTTGATTCTATAAATCAAGCAGGATCAGGATACAAAAAGGGCGATGTCATTCTTGTTACAGGAAACAATTTAGGTGGTGTAACACCAGGTAATGACGCAACTATCACAGTAGATACTGTAAGTGGCTCAGGTGGGATTACATCAGCTTCTATCACAGGTACAGCATTAAGCGGAAGCATTCAATACAATGCTGTTGCTACAACATACAATCACGGAAGTGGAACATGGGGCGGAACAACAGTAGACATATCATATGAAAATGACGCATACACAACGTTTACTTTTGGTTCTCCAAACGCAACGTCAGGCTATGCTGTTAAGGACAGATTAAGAATTGTAGGATCACAAGTCCAACCTTCAGGAGGACAAGATGGTTCAGGACAAACAACACCAGCTGGTAACAACTTGGTAGCAGAAGTATCAACCGTTGGAGCCGGCGGAACAATCACAGCATTGACAGTTATATCAGATAATGCATACACAGGAAGTGCTCCAGACGTCATGATAAGTTATCAGTTTGATAACGATACTCCTGGTAACTTGACTTTTACAGGCGGTTCTGGATCAGGATTTGTATTTGCAATAAACAAAAATGTTGGTTCAAGTCCGTCATTGCAACTACAAATTCAACAGAACGGAACAGGATATAACACAGCAGATACATTTGTGATCACCGGAAACAAACTAGGCGGAGCAACACCAGCCAATGATGTTTATCTTAGAGTGGTTTCAGTAGACGGATCAGGTGGAGTAACAGACGTAAGAGTAGAAGGTTCAGATGAGTCAACTGCTCCAGGAATATATAACGGTGGTGTTATTCTTGGTAAAACATTGACTAATTTTGATGGTACTGGCGCAATATTCAATGTTACTAACAATGGATCAGCATATTCTGTTGCTATTGCAACTGCTGGAAGTCAGTATGGTGCAGGACAATCATTTACAGTATCTGGTACAGCCTTAGGAGGCACATCACCTACCAACGATGCAACTATTACAATTGACTCTGTAGGCGCTGGCGGAGCCTACGCTGACAACGAAATTGGTACTATAGCCACTGCAAGTATAAGTGGATCAGCACCTGCGTTGCCAACAACATTCACAGGTATTGCCGGAGCCAATCAAGCACACGCAGGAGCTAGTGGTACATTTGATATTACAAGGACACAAGGAAATTATAGTGTGGCAGTAAATGTTGCAGGAACCAATTACAAAGTGGGTAATGAGATAGTAATACCAGGAACTTCTTTGGGAGGAGCAACACCAGCCAATGATGCGACAGTAACAGTTGCAACCATAGGTGGAGGCGGCGGAATACTCACAGGAACAGTTTCAGGAACTGCTGTAGGCGGCGGATCATTGAATCTTTTAAACGGTATTACACTTTCCGATTTCACATTAAATTCAATAACTGCAAACACAAATATCAATTTTGAAGCACTTGCTACAATAGAAATTACATGGCCATACGGACATGGCATTGTTCCAGGAGACACATTTATTGTTGATGTTAATTCAGATGACGGCGGAACCAATAACCATTCATTAGCGTCTGGATCTTTTATTGCAATCAATGTTCCTTCAAATAGAAAAATTAGATACAACACCAGAGCTCCAGGATCAATAGCAGAATTTGACGGTACATCGACAGAAGATAAGATACAAGGTAACGTTTACCTAAGACCAGATTCATTCTTTATACACAGACCATATGATGGTGGTGTACAACTTGGAACAGGTGGTCCTCAACATGGTGCCCAAGCAATAAGACAATCCAAAAAGTACATCAGATATCAGTCAGGTAAAGGTATTATGTACACAACAGGTGCACTTTTTGCCCCATCCTACGACATAAGATCGGTTACAACAAATGGTACAGGAATAGGTGCTACCTTAACGATAGTTACAGATGATAATGATCATGGTGCCCAAGTTGGTGGTAAGATAAGATTGATTGGAGTTGAAACAGCTGGTTTCAATGGCGAGTACACAGTTACACAGGTCGTAGATGAAAGAACACTACGTTGTCTATCAACACGTCGATTAGGATCAACAGATGCAATATTAGGCTTTGCGGCCCAAATGACAGTTGTTGGCTGGCATGGTGCAACAGTGAGATCAGGAATATTTGATGATCAAAACGGTATCTATTGGGAATACGATGGGTCCAATGTTACAGTTGCCCAGCGTACAAGTACTAAACAAATTGCAGGAACTGTAGAAGTAAATCCAGATTCTAACTATGTTGTAGGTAACAACACAAGATTTAGAGATCAATTAAAAGCAGGAGACAGGATTGTTATCAAGGGCATGACACATGTTGTAGCTAGTGTTGATTCACAAACACAGCTAACCATGACACCAGATTATAGAGGTGTAAATATTGCTTATGCGGCCAAGGTAAATCTAATTACCGATAAAAAGGTTCTACAAGAAGAATGGAACTTAGACAGATTAGATGGTACAGGTGGCAGTGGATACAACATGGATGTAAGATACATGCAGATGATTGGTATCCAATACAGTTGGTACGGTGCTGGTTTCATTGATTGGATGGTGAGAGGTGCAGATGGTAACTTTGTGTTCTGTCATAGAATGCGTAATTCAAACGTTAATACTGAAGCGTTTATGAGATCAGGTAACCTGCCTGTGCGTTATGAAGTAACAAATGAAGGTGCATTCGAAAGATTGAGAACAGATATAACCGATACACAAACAACTATACCGTTGGTAGAGTCCAAGTTCTTTCCAGATTCAGGCACAGTATACATTGATAATGAACTTGTTACATATACCACAATTAATCATACTACAAAAGAACTTACAAACTGTACAAGAGGCACGTCACTTACAAACTTCCAAGCTGGCGCGACTAGACAATACAATGCAGGACCGGCAGTGGCACATGAAGCAAGGACTGGTGTTGTTCTTATTAGTAATACAATTACTCCGCTTATTAGTCACTGGGGTTCAGCGTTTATTACAGATGGTATGTTTGATGAAGATAGAGGTTATATCTTCTCATATACAGAATCAGGCATCCAAGTTAGTACCACTAGACAAACTGCTTTCTTAATAAGACTAGCACCTTCAGTATCTAATGCTATTGTTGGTGATTTGGGAGATAGAGAACTACTAAACAGAGCTCAGTTGCTTATGCAAGGTTTAGAGATTACATCAGATGGTGTTGATCCAAACAATGCCAATGCTCCAATTACGGGTGGTATTGTTATTGAAGGTATACTTAATCCGCAAAACTATCCTATCAACCCAACCAATGTTGGTTGGTCTGGGTTGTCAGGACTAGCACAAGGTGGCCAGCCAAGTTTTGCACAGGTTGCCTCAGGTGCAAGTGTTAACTGGAACTCAGGTGACACAGCAACTTACCAACAAGTAGCAGTTATGTCACAGGTTACAACAACAGCACAAACGATGCCATGGTCACCATTTCGCACAAACAGAAACTATGCTTACTTTACAGCAAATAGTTGGGAAACTGCTAACCTATCAGTTGGTGACGAAGTTAACGCAGACGGTGGTGGTAACGAATACTTCCCACAAGGTACTACAATCCAGTCAATTGTACGACAAACTAATAATAATAGATATCTAGTCTATTTCTCACAAAACGCCAACTCAAACTCAGGTGGTGGTGCAACGCAGACATTCCAAAAAGGTGGCGACTCACTTAATCCAGTATCAG
>MDTC01097396.1_pt1 | contig 16552 bp, 10 predicted proteins | sample 811181 | NCBI WGS metagenome assembly MDTC01 (sample SAMN05326644, study PRJNA326480) | marine metagenome | isolation source: seawater | place: Pacific Ocean: North | collected 2011 | reverse complement strand
GACAGGGACTCGAACCCTGGCAACGATTGCTCGTTGACAGCTTAGCAGGCTGTTGCATTACCACTCTGCCACCTCTCCAATCTAGTGTGCAAAATTAGCATAGTTTTTGAATTGAACAATACTTATTCCCTATCATTAATAAGTAAATTATTTTTATGTTATTTTTTTTCATAAATTATGTGGAATAGAAACTAGTATTTATAAATTCGCCAAAAATTAAAATTCTCTTATGAAAGACGTTGTAATTGTTTCTGCTGTAAGAACACCAATGGGTAGCTTTGGTGGTGCACTATCCACTGTACCAGCCACAAAACTAGGAGCTACTGCAATTAAAGGAGCTATGGATAAAGTCCAATTGGATCCTAAAGAAGTTCAGGAAGTATACATGGGAAATGTTCTTCAAGCCAATCTTGGCCAAGCACCTGCGAGGCAAGCAGCAGTTTTTGCAGGAATTAATGATAATGTGCCTTGTACTACTGTTAATAAAGTTTGTGCCTCAGGCATGAAATCAATTAGTCTTGCAGCTCAGGCTATAAAATGTGGTGATGCTGATGTAGTGATTGCAGGAGGAATGGAAAATATGTCTATGGTTCCTCATTACTATAGTGCTAGAAATGCTGTAAAATTAGGAGATGTTAAAATTCTTGATGGAATGGTAAAAGATGGATTAACAGACGTTTACAACAAAGTTCATATGGGTGTTTGTGCAGACCAATGTGCAGAAGAACATAAAATTTCAAGAGAAGATCAGGACAACTTTGCCATTAATTCCTATGAAAAGTCTGCAAAAGCATGGTCAAAAGGTAATTTTTCCAATGAAGTAATTCCTGTTAGTGTTCCACAAAGAAAAGGCGATGATATTATTGTTTCTGAAGATGAAGAATATAAAAATGTTAAACTTGAAAAAATTCCTCATCTGAGAGCAGTTTTTAATAAAGAAGGAACCGTAACTGCTGCAAACGCATCTACACTCAATGATGGGGCCTCAGCTCTTTTACTAATGAGTGCTGAAAAAGCTACTGAACTTGGTATGCAACCAATTGCAAAAATTACCAGTTATGCAGATGCAGCTCAAGAACCGAAATGGTTTACTACAGCTCCAGCAAAAGCAGTTCCTTTAGCTTTAGAAAAAGCCAATTTAAATACCACTGATATAGATTTCTGGGAACTTAATGAAGCTTTTTCAGTAGTTGGAATTGTAAACACTCAACTTCTAGGAATTGATGCCGAAAAAGTAGATGTTAATGGAGGAGCTGTTGCCTTAGGCCACCCACTTGGAAGTAGCGGAAGTAGGATAATAGTCACACTTATTAATGTTCTGAAACAAAATAATGGTAAATATGGAGCTGCAGGTATTTGTAATGGTGGTGGTGGAGCTTCTGCAATGGTAATAGAAAACTTAAATTGAAACGGTTATCTCTTATAAGACACGCCAAATCAGATTGGAATAATATTCAGCTATCAGACTATCATCGCCCACTTAATAAAAGAGGTCTAGAAAATGCACCTGTAATGGGCAAAAGGTTATTTACTATTTATGGAACTCCAGACTTGATAATTTCATCTGGAGCAAAAAGAGCTTATTCCACTGCTGAATTTTTTGCATCTAATTCCGGTTATGATAAAACTAAAATCATAACTAATGATGGAATTTATTTAGCTTCTAGTTCCACCATAATTCAAACTATTCAATCAATTAATAATCAATTTTCAAATGTTTGGGTATTCAGTCATAATCCTGGGATAAGTGAAACCATTATTGAATTAACTGACAGGGATCTAGAACTTAAAACATGTTGTGTTTGCGTTATTGAAAAAGACAGTAAAAATTGGAGTAAAATGAAAAAAGGGAGTTGTCATATCATTAATCACATGACACCAAAAGACCATCAAAACTAGATGGTAACCATCCAATCAAACTTATCAAATTCCTGACCAGTTTTATAGGCCGAAAGGTATTTCATTACCTTAACATGGAAATGATTAGAACTTGAAGATGGAACTATATAGTTTTGGTCATTATAGGATATACTAGCAATTGGAGCAATAGTAGCTGCTGTACCAGCTCCGAAAGCTTCAGTCAAACTACCATTTTCAAATGCCTCAATGATTTCTTTTACTTCAATTTGTCTTTCTTCTACTTTAATTCCCCAATCTTTAGCAATTTCAACAACGCTTCTTTTGGTTATTCCATGTAAAATAGTTTCACTAGAGCTAGGGGTAATAAGTGTATTATTAATTACAAACATTACATTCATGGTACCAGCTTCTTCGATGTATTTATGTTCTTTAGAATCAGTCCATATGAGCTGTTTATAGCCCTCTTCTTGAGCTAATTTTGCAGGGTATAGCGCTGCGGCATAATTCCCAGCAGCCTTTGCATATCCAGTACCACCATCTGCAGCTCTTGTATATTTAGTTTCAATTTTGACTGGAACAGCTTCAGTATAATAAGCACCAACTGGACAGGTGAATATCATAAATTTGTAAGTTTCAGATGGTCTTATGCCTACAAATGGATCTGTTGCAAACATGAACGGGCGAATATACAAAGCATGTTCAGGGTTTTTCGGAACCCAATGGCTATCAACTGAAAGTAATTTTTTTAAAGCATTTACAAAAACATCTTCTGAGATGTTAGGCATGCACATTCTTTTAGAAGAATTATTGAACCTCTTAGCATTTTCATATGGTCTAAAAAGAACTACTTCACCATCTACATTTCTGTGGGCTTTCATACCCTCAAAACAACTTTGACCGTAATGTATTGCTGAAGTTGCAGGGGATAAAGAAATATTATCGTAGGGAATAATTTCCATATTTGACCATTCACCATTGCTGTAGCTCATTGAGAACATGTGATCAGAAAATATTTTACCAAAGGGTAAATCTTCCCAGTTAACTTGTGATAATCTACTATTTTTTGTTAATTGTATATTGGTTTCTAATTGGTCAATTTCCATAATGGATAAGGAAGATAATTTTGATGCAAAACTAATAAAATATAGCTGATATAAAAGAATAGTTGAATAAGAATCAGCCACAAGATGAAGGATAATAAATTTGAAATACTCAAGAAGTATTGGGGGCATGAAAAATTCAGACCACTACAAGAAGAAATTATTAATCAAGTAATTCAAAAGAAAGACCTTCTTGCGCTTTTACCCACTGGTGGTGGTAAATCAATTTGTTATCAATTGCCAGCAATTTTATCTGAAGGAGTCTGTCTAGTGATATCTCCATTAATTGCACTAATGCAAGATCAGGTATTACAATTAAAAAAAATCGGAGTTAATGCTGATTTAATCAATTCTTCGATTGACTATAAAAATATTGATAGAATTCTTGATAATTGTATTTATGGTAAAGTTAAACTGCTATACCTATCCCCAGAAAGAATTGAAACACCACTTTTTATAGAAAGATTTAAAAAAATGAATGTAAGTTTTGTAGCTGTAGATGAAGCACATTGTATTTCTGAGTGGGGAAATGACTTTAGACCTAGCTACAGAAACATATCAAATTTAAAAGAATGGAATCCAAAAATATCATTTATTGCATTAACAGCTACAGCCACTATTGAAGTAGCTGAAGATATTATCAAACAACTCCAATTTTCAAATAAAAACATACTAAAAAAATCATTTTTAAGAGATAATATTAAATACCAAGTAATTAATTGCGAAAACAAAAATAATGTACTTAATAATGTTATTCAAAAAGAATCTTCAATCATATATGTTAGAAGCAGAAAAAATGCGGAAGAAATTGCATATTATTTAAAATCAAAGGGAAAGAAAGCTGATTTTTATCATGCAGGCTTAAAACCAAGAGAAAGGGAGCTGAAACAAGAAAAGTGGATCAATAACAAATTTGATATCATCGTTGCAACCAATGCTTTTGGTATGGGAATTGACAAAGCTGATGTAAGAACAGTAATTCACTGTGATTTACCTGAATCTATTGAATCTTTTTATCAGGAATCTGGAAGAGCAGGAAGAGATGGGAGATCAAGCTATTCATATCTACTAACTCAATCGAGTGACGGAAATAGGTTATTAGAAAAAATAAAATCACAACTACCTACGATTGAAAAAACAAAAACAATTTTTCAAAATTTTTGTAATTATCACCAGGTTGGAATTGGATACCAATCTACGGTTAATTATGAAGTTGATTTTGAATTAATTGCTGAAAAATCTGGTATGTCAAAATATGAAACTTTCTATGTTTTTAAACAACTCATTTCTGAAGGATATTTATTAGAAACATCGAGAAGTAATTATTCATCTAGAGTTAAATTCATAACTAGCATTAATAGTATAAATCAATTTTTAAGTAAATATCCCCGATTTGAAAAAATAGTTGATTTAATTATTAGAAGTTATTCAGATGTGTTAAATAACCCTGTTGTGATTAGTGAAAATCTTTTGGCTCAAAGAATAAACGTAATCAACAATACCATCAAAGAGCAACTTTATGAACTATCTCAATTTGGAATAATAAAATACATGCCAGAAAGAAACAGCTATCAAGTTCAGTTTGTTTTACCTAGACCAGATATTAATAAACTAACATTTGCTAAAGAGAATTTAAAAAACCATAAAAATAAGCTTAAAAAAGCTCAATTTGTAGTGAGTTTCAAAGACGATAAAATCAATTGTAGAAATAAATTACTTCTAAATTATTTTGGAGAAGAATATGCTGGGAAATGTGATAATTGTGATAATTGTACAAAAAATTTAAAAAATAACTTCAATCCAAAAAAAGTAGTTATCAATGCAATTAAAATGACCCTTAAATATGAAAGAAAATCTGCAAAATCTATTTATTTGGAGTTTCAAGATATAATTGAAAAAAATACATTTAAAATTATTCTTAAAGAACTAATTAAAGATGAAATTTTAAGTTTTGATAATAATAACTTATTAATTGTAAATGAAGTCTAAAAAACTAAATTACTGCAATAACAATGTAATTGAAGTTGCAAAATCACTTCTAGGTAATGAAATTTTCACCAACATAAATGGTGAAATAACATCTGGTATTATTACAGAAACTGAGGCATACAATGGAGAAAATGACAAAGCTTCCCATGCCTTCATGGGAAAAAAAACTAAAAGAAATGAAGCGATGTATATGAAAGGAGGGGTTTGCTATGTATACCTTTGTTATGGAATTCACTATTTACTCAATATCGTTACCGCTAAAGTAAATTGCCCAAAAGCTGTTTTAATAAGAGCCATAAAACCTGTATCTGGAATTGATATAATGCTAGAAAGAAGATCAAAATTAAAATTCTTTAAAAACGATCATATAGGGCCGGGAAAAGTATCGAAATCATTAGGAATTAACTTAGATCATAATAAAGAGAAATTAAACAGTAAAAAAATATGGATTGAAGAAAAAAAAATAATTGAAAAGAAAATTTTAGCTAAGATGAGAATAGGGATTGAATATGCAGAAGAAGATGCACTCCTTCCCTATCGATTTATTCTAGATTCTTCTGTTTCTTTCTAACATCAGGATCAGAACAGTTATTACATTTATTTTGTTTTGATCTGAAAATATTAGCCATTTCACAGATTAATTCTGCTCCAGAATCAAAGCTTTGTTTGTAGAAAGCACCTAAACCTTGAGTATAATTAGATTGGTTTTGATTTGATAAATCATATTCATTTGACTCGTTATATACGTGTATTCTAAAATTACCCTTTGGGTTGACTTTATACTCTACATCCACATCACCAATAAAACTTGATGGATTCCTGCTTAATTCATTGGATTGAGACACACCCAGATTCGTATTTATTTTAAGTCGGTCATTGAATTGTTGAGTAGACATTGCAAGCGATAACTCGTTATTGGTAATCACATCGCCTACGGAGTAATTAAAACCTATTTCGAATTCATCGGTGAAAGAAGATATCATATTTCCCAACTGATTACCTAATGCCTCGGTTGTTGAGGCTCCATTAATTTGATTAGAATTATCGGAATAAATATCTGGATTTTGAGGAACAAACTGGTTGAGTATCATAAGTGAAAATACTTGTTTATTCATTTCTTCCTCATTGTTAATTAAACTTTTTAATGAAGTTTTTGCAGATTCATTGGCTTTAGGTAGTTCAATATCAAAACCAATATCTGGATTCAATAAATCATTTAATAAATGAATTTTTACATTCACCTCACTTTTGTGAGTAAAGTTATCTCTATCAATCAAAGGCATAATATTATATAAGCTAGTTTTCAGTGGATAATTAGCATATAAATTAAGATTTGCATTGTAAGGATCGCCAAACCAAGTAATTTCACCCCCCTGCTCTACTATAAATTTCTTATTGATAAAATCTTTTAGAGTAAATGAGTAATCTCCCTCACTAATAATATATTTTCCAAACATGGATAAATCGAAATATTTATCAATTGACAAACGAATATTTCCATTTCCTTTAGAAGTCATTATGTCCCCTACCATTTCATCAAAAACCAATTGAATTTCTGCTGATTCAGTTATATCTAAATCAATATTTAAATTAAAATCATCTTCTTGATTTATGTCTTTAAAACTTTCAGTTATTATTTTAGATGAATCAGGAACTTTAAAAGAAATAAAATCATGCATCACCACTTCTTCTGATCCATATAAAGGAATTGTTAAAATCGTATTTTCCTCTGTTTTTGCATTTATATTAACTTCTAAACCATTGATACTGTCATAAAATATATTTGTAAAACCTGTTATGAATGCATCTCCATAATAAAGAGGATTATTCTCATATTTATTATTCATTACTAAAAATGGATCATCAAGATCAGCCATCACATTAAAAGTATAATCGGAAAAATTAGTATGATCGTAGAAAGCAGTTAAAAAACCACTTGTATTGTATTTGTCATTGATTATTGAATTTATTTCAATATGATTTGGATTTACATTTATGTTTCCATTAATAGAAAAATTAGTATTAAATTCAGTAAGAGCAATATTAGCATTTTCAATTTTCAAATCTCCATTAAGTATCGGTCTTGATATATTACCATTGAGTGAAATTTTTCCAGAAATATGACCATATAAATCTGACAAAATTGTCTTTGGCAAAAATGGACTTATAAAATCTATTTCAAAATTATCTAATTGTAAATCTCCAATAAGTTGATTTAATTCCATACTATCTGGGTAATAGTAGCAATTATCAACCCTTATTTCTTCATCTTGATATTCATTTATCAGACTACCAATTATATCAAATCGATTTGCAGATTGGTCCCAAGACGAACTAAAATCAAATTTTCCTATCTCATAATCATTGATTTGTGTTGAATCAAGTAAAATTTCAGAACTAAATCCTGTAACACCAAGCAATGAGGAAAGTTGAATTTTAGCATCTAAAATTCCATTTATGTCAATTTCATCTTGAATATCATAAAAAGAAGTTAGGTTGTTTAGATTAATTTTATCTAATTCAATACTAAAAATATCTTTTTTAGAAAATCCAATATTGCCAAATAAAGATAATATCTGATTATTATTTGAAACTGTCATTTTTTCAATATGAGCCTCACCATTTTTCATGTAACAATTTGTGGAATCACCCCATTTCCAATTTCCTAAACTTGAAGAGCTTAAACTACCATGATTAAGTGAAAAAATGATACTATCGTCTAACTCAAAAAATAAGGAAAAATCAAAATCCCCTATATTACTTGAGTCATCTTTTAACCAACCTAAGTTAAAGTCAATTTTATTGTTATTTAAATTGGTACTTAGTAGTAAATTGTTCAAATCGAACAAGCCTTTCTTTTTAACCTCGCCTATTGATAGAGATAGGTTTAAAGTACTATCATAAAATGAGCTACTTTCAGATGAAGAAAAGTTGATGTCCTCAATATTATAATCATTATATTTAATAAAATCTGAAAAGACGGACAATTGAGCCTTTTTTTGATTATTACTAAAACTGAAATCAATCTTAGTCCCATTTGCAATATTTAAATTTGGGTAAAAATGTTTTAAGAAGGGTGATGCATCATGAATATTTGCACTCAAGTTTACATTTTCATTGTAAGATTCAATTAATTTAAAATCAGGGATAATGTTAGGTAAAAATATTGATAGATAAGATTGTAAATCATTATACAAATGATCAAAATGATATTTACCAATAATATCTAAAGAAAATAAACTAGAATTTATTTTTACTACATGTTCTGATGGAATACTTTTTGAATAAATGGATATAGAATCATAAAGTTTGGGTAAACTATTTTCGGAATATACAATATTGTTAATGGAGACTAATCCCGAGAAATCATCAAAATTAGAGCCTTTACCACTTGTATAGGAATTGAAAGAAATTTTACTATTTGGATGTGAGCCAACCAAACCTAATTTATTAATATAAGCATGTTCAACGTCTAATTTAAAATCAAAATTATAAGGCGATTTATTTAAATTTATATTACCATTAAAAGCAATATCAAGTAACTTATCATCAAGATTAATTTCACCTGAAAATGATTGATTTTCTATGGCTCCACTAATAAATAAATCTTGATAAATATTATCTCCAACTTTAATATCATAAAAGTTACCTAATATTGATAAATTAATATTCTCTTTTTCAATACCAGATCCTTTAATTTTAATATTTGAAGAAAAATTATCTAATTGATTATCATTTGATACTAATACTCCACTTAAATTATTGGCATTTATTGTTAAATCATAAAAAATTTTGTTGCTGTCCTTAATATGAACTGCAAAATCTCCAGAAACATCTCCAAGATTAGATTCAAAATCAAATGATGATGTTGATTGAATCGAATTTCCCTCAAATAAAAAACCAAGATTCAATTGGTCTAAATTTTTAAAATTAGATGGAATTACAACTGAAATTAATTGGTTATTTTCATCATAATATTTAAGCTCTTCAATATCTTTTTTAAAAACCACTGAATTTTGAATTAACACCATAAAATTTAATTTACTAAAATCAGATAGCTCCAAATCAGCATTAACAACAGATTTATTTCCAAATTTGAATTTTAATTTTTTAGCATTGAAATGGTTAAAATCACCATTAAAATCTGAATTTATTTGAAATAAAGAGTTGCTTACAATAGGAGATTCAGTAAAGTAGTTAAAATCTCTACAATCCAGTTTAGAACTAAAGCCTTCAAGAGAATATCCTATTGAACTATTTTTGGAAGAATCAATATTGAAGAAATAATCAAGGTTATTGGTATTTATTGAGCTGTTATTGGTTACTATATTAAGTTGAGCAACATTAATTTTGGTGGAATCTAAAATTATTTTTGCACTTAAATCTGACAAAAGAAAACCACTTTTTTCCAAAAAAGAAAGATGAATAATATCGGTCAATAAATAATTTCCAGTTAATGAAATATTATTAAATAAAGAGTTTAATTTAAATAATTTAAAATTATGGAAATCAATATATTGTGAATTTTTAAAACTACCTTCATTGAAGTGTAAAAAACTACAATTATCTAAAATCAAACTTTTGATTTCTAGACTTAAAGAACTATTCTTTTTTTCGGGATTATAATTTAAATTTCTTAATAAGTATTCATAATCATACTCTTCACTGTTCTTATTCTTTCTGACATTAAACTGAGCATCTTTAATTGTTAAATCATTAATAATATACTTGTTATTAATAATTTTAATTTGCTCTAAATTTATTTTCATTATAGGAATATATACAATAGTATCTCCATACAAGTCAGGAATCAAAATTTCATTTAATTCAAAATTTTTAAAGTTTTTTAATTTCACCCCTTTAATACCAACATTGATATTTAATTCATCATTGACATAGCTTGTCAACTGTTGAGTGATTATTGTTTGAACACCGTAAAATCTGAATAAATAGAAAAAAAAGATGAATAACAATACAGAAAGCTCAAATACGTTAAGTATTCGTTTTATTAAAACTGAAATGGTATTTTTGAACTTTAATTTCACTTTATAATATGAATAACCACAAAGATAGTATCATTCTTGGGATAGAATCCAGTTGCGACGACACTTCTGCTGCCGTTATTCATAATGGTTTTTTATTATCAAATGTCATAGCAAATCAAACTGTTCATCAAAAATATGGAGGTGTGGTACCTGAACTTGCTTCAAGAGCTCATCAAGAAAATATAATTCCTGTTGTGGACACAGCATTAAAACAAGCAAATATATCAGTGAGTGAACTAAGTGCTATTGCATTTACTAGAGGACCTGGGCTATTAGGTTCACTTTTAGTTGGCACTTCTTTTGCCAAATCCTTAAGTCTTGCATTGGAAATTCCGCTTTTAGATGTTCATCATATGAAAGCCCACATACATGCTCACTTTATTCAAGATAAAAAAGATATAAAACCTACCCCTAAATTTCCCTTTTTGTGCCTTACTGTTTCTGGTGGTCACACCCAAATTGTATATGTGGAAGCTCCTTTAAAAATGAAAGTAGTTGGCAGTACTATTGATGACGCTGTTGGTGAAGCTTTCGATAAAGCAGGGAAATCATTGGGTTTGGGCTATCCAGCTGGTCCAATCATTGATAAATTGGCTAAAGATGGTAATAACGATAAATACCATTTTACTTACCCTAAAGCCGGAAAGCTCAATTACAGCTTTAGTGGGCTAAAGACTCAATTTCTAAATTTTCTGAATAAAGAAAAGTTGAAAGATGCTGATTTTATCAAAAAAGAAATCAAAAATATTTGTGCCTCATATCAATTGCACTTAATTAAATACTTACTTATTAATCTAAAAAAAGCAATTGTAAAATATCCTTGTAAAGATATTGCTCTTGCAGGTGGAGTTGCTGCAAATAGTGAGCTTAGGCGTCAAATTAAAACTCTTGGAAAAGAATATGGATATGAAACTCACATACCTAAAATTGATTATTGTACTGACAATGCTGCAATGATCGCAATGAGTGGGCTTTTTATGGAAAAAGAAAAGCTATTCACTGACTTAAGCATTGGTGCAAAAGCTAGGATAAATATGGACTAAGCAGAGTTAGATGACTGTAACTTTGTTTTGTTGTACCATGCAGCTATAATTACAGCAAAAACCGAAAAAATGGTTACCCATCCCCAAACTGGAAAAACAGGAGTTTCGCCCCTTGCATAACTATGCAAACCTTTAGATAAATAATAATTTACACCAATAAAAGTCATCAACACACTTGAAAAAGCAAGTACAGAAGCTACATTGAAAGTGAATTTACTTTTCATTCCAGGAATTAATCTAAAATGCAATACAATAGCATAAGTCAATACAATAACTAAAGCCCATGTTTCTTTGGCATCCCAACCCCAGTATCTTCCCCAAGACTCGTTGGCCCAAATCCCGCCTAAAAAAGTTCCGATAGTTGCAAGTGCTAAACCAATGGTTAATGTCATTTCATTTACAAAAGTTAACTCAGAAATAATCATTTTTAAATTTTTCTTGTGAGGTTTTAAGAACATATAATTAAAAACATTGATTAAACCAAGTATAAAACCAAGCCCTAAGAAGCCATAACTTATTGTTATGCAAGCAACATGTATCATTAACCAATAAGACTTTAAAACAGGCTGTAAATTAGTTAATTGAGGGTCAAAACTACTGTGACCTGCAGTCATCAATACACAAAATGCCAATAATGAAGTGCCTGCTAATGTGATTTTTGAACTTCTGATAAATAAAAAGCCAGCTAAAACTCCTCCCCATGCAATAAATGTTAGCGCTTCATAACCATTACTCCATGGTGCATGTCCAGTAATGACCCAACGCATAATCAATGAATAAGTATGCATACCAAAAACAACTACCAGTAAAAATATTAGTATCCAAAGAATAATATTTACAGGTTTGTTTAGAAAGCTTTTTTTACTAGTCATCAGCGCACTCCAAAAGGCAAATAGTAATAAAAAAACAGAAAGATATCCGTAATAATCTTTCACACGAATAAAAAGATTTGACTGATTGTAAGAAATCTCTCTATCAATTTGTTTTCGAGTTAATAAAAGATCTTGATCAGAAGACCTAATTTGATAACCTTTGATAAAGTTCAAAAGGGATTGAGCCTTGGAGTAATCACCGGTTTGTTTTGCTTCTGTCAAATCAACCATATAGGAACGAAATACTCTTGACAAAGAAATATTGGACAAATATTCATCTGTTGTATCAATTGCCAAATTACAATATGGATCTCTCCAATTGACCCATTTATTAGATTTATCATTGACTTTAGGAAAAATCTTCAACACCTCTCCATTCATTGCTTGAAGCGCTACGTTCATTCGCTCATTTGCCTTGATTATCTCTTTGTCAAAAACATTTTTTTCAACATCTTTTTTGGCAAATGAGATTTGTAATTGTTTTTCCAACTTTTCAGAACCATCATCATTAAAGAAATCTTTAACAGAAGCATATTTTCCATTAATACCAAGAGAATCTCCAACACCTGTTCCTTTTTTGATGTAAATCATTTTTTGATTAACCCAGTAATTTTGATCAATCATCATATCCATAAAAATTTGCATGGGAACCAAATCATGACCATCAGAGGTAATAAAACTATTTTGTTTTGAAATCTTGTGAAACACATCATAAGCAAGTGTGTGTGTAGGTTGAATCCTTCCTTCAAATGTTTGTACTAATAAAATCCCAAGTGAATCAGATTGCATTACAGGGACTGGATGATATTTCAGAGTACTGTCAGTTGCTGAAACTGAACTAAAACCAAATACCAATAATAAAACAGCAAGAATACTTTTTCGTTTATTTCTCATTTTAATTGCCTTCTTTCTAACATCAATAAATCTGGAACTTGGATTAAACAAAGTACCCAACAAGCCTATTGCTAAAAGTAAATATCCTAAATAAGTAATTCCTGTTCCCCATAAATCATGATTGACAGAGAGAATAGTAATATCAGGATCTAAACCTGCTTTTTTAGATTGATCATCTGACCAATCATAGCTTGATTGAAAAAAACGATAACCTCCATAATCAACAACGTGGTTCATGAATAAATTATAGTCAGACTTAAAATCATTTAACGGATCATTTATTGAAATATCACTTTCATAACTGCTTGGACTTTCAGAGCCAGGGTATTTCATTAATCTAAACTCAGTCAGTCCAATATTAAACGGAATTTCAATGTTTTTAGAACCATAGCCTAGAGAAAAGAATAGACCACCACATTCTAAATTAGTTTCAGAAGCTCTAATTCCTGCTTTTCCTAAAATATAATCTTGGGCCGTTTCTCCATTGGCACTAACAACTACTTTTAGTGCATCAGGAAGATCTTCATTTTCAGTAGAATTCCATATTAACTTAGCTTTGGTTTCCACCCCACTTATCATAATTTGTTGTCCCAAAAACGATATTAAATTCCTAATTGAAACATCATGAAGCTTCATTGGAGAAAGAGAATCTTGAGCAATGCTGGACATGTCTTTTTGTCTATCTTCAACAGAGAGTGAAGACATATCAACTTTAGCTAAATCAAAAGGTGCGAAAACCTTCAGTTGGTCATCTTGATAAAAAAATTTAATGGCATCTTCCCTTTCGTTGTTGTTAAATGCATATGGTATGCCTTGTTTTATTTCAACCACTCCATCTTTGAGATAAAGATCTTCTCTTCCAGGAAGTACAAGATGAAGAAATAATTCTCCACCAGCAACGTCTTTAACAAACTCTTTTTTAGCATTTGGTATTCTATCAATAACTTTTACTTTAACATTTCCAACATTTGGAAATTCAAAACTGGTTTTTGGATTTTCAGTAAATAATTTAGAAAAATAATGTTGTGTTTCAGAGTAGTATTGCAACTTGTCGTCATGGGCTTTTACAATAAAATAAGGTTCTGTAGAGTATATTTCTTTTGATGTTGTTTTTTCTTCAATTAACATTACTCCTTCAAAACCAATATATCTTGAAACTCCGGCACCAATAAGGGCAATGATAAATCCAAAATGCAATAAAAGAACTGACCATTTTTTCCATTTCAAAAGGCGGTAAACTCTAATATTATTTATAAAATTGATGAGCAATAGGAAAAGAATTAACTCAAACCATTTTGCATTATAAACTAAAACCTTGGCTGTTATAGTGTCGTGATTATTTTCAATAAAAGTTGCCGCTCCTACAGATATCGCCATTAAAAATAACAACATTGCCATTGCCCTAGTTGATACCAAATAGTTAAAAACTAATAAAACAGCTTTATTCAATATAGAAGAAAAATAATTCAATAATCTCATTATTGCTGCGAAACTAAGTAAAAAACAACGGATTAAAAATGGTGTTAAGGACTAAAAAATGTTAATTTAAGCTTAGTGTTAAACAAATCAACAATAATTAAACTAACATAATTGAAAAAACTTTCTGCAACTACTAATTTATTTCAATCTTTTGATAGTTGTTCTATCACTACCTACCATTGGAAAGTTGATCAACCTAAATTTTGTGTTCATATTATTCATGGAATGAGCGAATATGCAGGCAGATATGATGATTTTGCAAAATGGTTAAATTCAAAAGAAATTAGTGTTTTCTCATCTGACCTTAGAGGTCATGGACTAACGGCTGGAAACATTAAAAATATAGGTTTCTTTGATGAAGAAGATGGGTGGAATAAAGTAGTAAAAGATCTCTTTTTAATACATAAGAAATTTACCGCTGAAATTAGTTCGGTTCCAAACATTATCTTGGGTCATTCACTTGGTTCTTTATTAGCAAGGTCATTATCAATTGACTATAAGAAATTAACAGATGCATTTATTTTTTCAGCCAGAAGCGATCATCCTGGAATAAAAGGGCTTTTTGGAAAGCCAATAGCTAAATTAAGCTGTTTACTTTTTGGAAAAAGAAAACCATCTAAATTTTTAGACTTGTTAACCTATGTTGATTTTAACAAAAGAATTAAAAATATTAAAACAAAAAAAGATTGGTTATCAAGAGATGAATCAGTGGTTAAAAATTATATTAATGACCCCTACTGTATGCAAATTTTTAGTAACCAATTTTTTACAGACTTGGCTTATGGAATTTTAAATGTGAATAAGTCGCAGAGAATTGCACTCATGGACCCAAATACACCAATATTACTATTGAGTGGAAAAATGGACCCTGTTGGGAATTATGGAAAAGGAATACTTAATGTTGCAAAGAAGTTCAAAACCAAAAAAATAAATAAGGTAACTGTAAAGTTTTTTGAGGAGGGAAGACATGAAATGCTAAACGAATTAAATAAAGATGAAGTTTACAATTACATTTACCATTGGATTCATAATACATTGAAATGATCAGTTTAAAAATTGATAAAATCAAATCAACTATCCCCAAGGAAGTAACATTGGTTGCGGTTTCTAAAACTAAACCCGCAACGATGATTGAAAAAGGGATGAAAAACGGACATCTAGATTTTGGAGAAAATAAAGTTCAAGAGCTAGTTGAAAAACATGAAAAACTTCCAAAAAGCATCAGATGGCATATGATTGGACATCTTCAAAGAAATAAAGTCAAATATATTGCTCCTTTTGTGCATTTGATTCATGGGGTTGATAGTGAGCGATTACTTAACGAAATTAATAAACAAGGAAAGAAAAACAATCGGATAATCAATTGCTTATTACAATTCCATATTGCAGAAGAAAGCACAAAGTTTGGTTTTAATATTGAAGAAATACAAGAAATTATTGATGCTAATAAAATCTCCGAATGGCAAAATATCAATATTAGAGGAGTTATGGGCATGGCTACATTTACAGACGATATATCCCAAATAAAAAAAGAATTCAAGCAACTTCAATCCAATTATCATCTTCTTTGTGAACAATTATCAAAGAGCACTTTTAATGTACTTTCAATGGGGATGAGTGGTGATTATAACACGGCAATTGAATGTGGAAGCAATATGATAAGAATTGGAAGTTCCATATTTGGATCAAGATAATTTCAATTTTAATTTTAAAGATTTCGGTCAAAGTATTAGTTTTGCCGAATTAATGAACTACTATGGGCACACACAAGAAAGTAATTGACCAAATCAAGATAGACTTACAATCTGATGATAAAAAAGTCATTGCAAAAGCATTGACAAAAACTAGGGACAAAGGAAATGAACATCTCATTACTCCTTTAATTGAACTTTACTCTAAAACCAATCAAGAGGATATAAAACAGGAAGTAAAATCAATTTTTTCTGAAATTAAAAATAAAAACTCAATTGATTCAATACTTATTCATCTTGAAAGCGAAAATAATGAAATAAAAGAGCTTGCTCTTTATGCTCTATGGAGTTCAGGATTAGATATGACGGATCACATTCCTAAAGTGGTTGAAGCGGCATGTTGTGGAAATTTCATGGTTATTTTAGAAGCATTAACTGTTCTTGAAAATTTAGAAGGTCCATTTCCAGAAGAAGATTTATTGGAAGCAAGTACAATTCTTCAAGAAAAACTGCATGAAGCAGAAGAAGGTTCAGAAAAAGACTTAATTATATCGATGAATGAAGTTATTCAACAATTTG
>MDTC01228170.1_pt1 | contig 16555 bp, 17 predicted proteins | sample 811181 | NCBI WGS metagenome assembly MDTC01 (sample SAMN05326644, study PRJNA326480) | marine metagenome | isolation source: seawater | place: Pacific Ocean: North | collected 2011 | reverse complement strand
CAGTGTCTGTTGATGGTAATGAAATTTATACAGCCGAAGACTTAAAAGTTGGTCTTTTTACTTCAATTGAAAACTTCTAGGATTAATATATGCGTCGTGTTGTGATTACAGGCCTGGGTGCTGTTTCATGCTTAGGTAACTCAAAAGAAGAAATTATTGAATCTTTGCGTCTCGGACGATCTGGGATTGTTGCTAACGAGCAATTCAGAGAAATGGGATTACGCAGTCAAGTTTCTGGCAGTGTTGATATAAATATAAAAGAAAATATTGATAGAAAAATATTACGTTTTATGGGTGATGCTGCGGCTTATGCCTATATTGCTATGCAAAAAGCTATTGATGACGCTGGCCTTGAGGATAGTGACGTATCAAATATTCGATCGGGGATCATTGCTGCTTCTGGAGGGGCATCGAGTGAAAATATCGTGAAAAGTGCTGATATTTTACGTGATCGCGGCGTCAGAAAAATAGGACCTTATATGGTTACACGCACAATGGGCAGCTCAATATCTGCTTGTCTTGCAACACCATTCAAAATAAAAGGTATAAATTATTCTCTTACATCAGCTTGTGCAACAAGTGCACATTGTATTGGTGCGGCAGCTGAGCAAATTCAATTAGGTAAGCAAGATATTGTTTTTGCGGGTGGCGGAGAAGAGGAGCATTGGACCCTTGCATGTCTATTCGATGCGATGGGTGCTCTTTCTTCTAAATATAACGATAACCCTAAAACTGCATCACGTCCTTATGACATTTCGCGCGATGGATTTGTAATTGCAGCTGGCGCCGGAATGGTTGTAGTGGAAGAACTTGAGCATGCAAAAGCTCGTGGTGCGAAGATTTATGGCGAGCTAGTTGGTTTCGGTGCAACTTCGGATGGGAGCGATATGGTTGCTCCATCAGGTGAAGGGGCAATTCGCTGTATGGAAATGGCACTTTCAACTGTTGGTGAACCCATTGATTATATAAATACTCATGGAACAAGCACACCTGTGGGGGATGTAAAAGAGGTTGAGGGCATTTGTAATTTATTCGGAGAAAATATACCTAAGTTTGGATCATCAAAATCAATGTGTGGCCACTCTCTCGGTGCGACAGGTGTTCAGGAAGCTATTCATTGTTTATTAATGATGCAAGACGATTTTATAGCTCCATCAATCAATGTAGAAAATATAGATCCTAATGTTGCAGATAAACCGCTAGTTACGAGCTTGATTGATAATGCTGGCCTAAAAACAGTTATGACTAATAGTTTTGGTTTTGGAGGCACTAACGGAACATTAGTTTTTAGAAATTTATGATATTAATTTTTAATTTTTTTAAAAAAAACTGCTAATGATTTATTGCTGCAGTCATTAAAATGATTATTAATAAGTTATATTAAAAATAATGATGGATAGCCTTATAATTCTTGGTTTAGCAATGGTTGTTACCGGGAGTATTGCGGGTATCTTAGCTGGGTTATTTGGGATTGGCGGCGGAATTATTATAGTGCCAGTTCTTGAAATAGCTTTAGGACTGATAGGTATTGATTCTTCAATCCGTATGCATGTTTCAGTTGCAACTTCTTTGGCAATTATTATTCCAACTTCAATTTCATCTGCATTAAAGCACCATCAACATCATTCTATTGATTTTAAGATTATAAAAAATTGGGCACCATTTATTTTATTTGGGGCTTTATTTGGAACATGGATCGCCTCAAAGGTTCATGGACATACACTGGCTATAATTTTTGCTTTCATGTCTTTACTCATATCAATCAAGATGATTTTTTTTAAAGAAACTCATAATCTAAGTGATAAAGTACCACTCAATCCAATTATGAGCATAGTGCCAACTTCAATAGGGTTCCTGTCAAGCATGATGGGTATCGGAGGAGGTACTTTTTCAGTCATGACATTGACTTTATTTCATCAACCCATTCATCGTGCCATTGGTACAGCCGCTTTATTGGGCTTATTCATAAGCTTACCTGGAGCCATAGGTTATGTAATTGCCGGATGGAATGATCCACGCATACCAGAAATGAATTTGGGCTATATAAGCTTAATAGGTTTTGCACTTATTTCACCAATGACAGTATTAACCGCGCCAGTGGGCGTAAGAATTGCATATATATTTTCTGAAGCTAAGCTGAGTAAGTTATTTGGATTACTTTTAATTTTGATGGCTCTCCGATTATTTTATGGAACACTTTCATAATTAAATTAACGATTTTTTGAATTTAATTTTACCAGAGAAATTTTGCTTGAAAAAAATTAAATTATTTCACTAAATAGGTAAAATCTATTATTAGTTAAAACCAAAAATTATATTAAAGGATTTATATAATCGAATATTTATCTTATCTGTTGACGCAATTTTTTTGGCAGCATGTTTCAGAAGATCGACCATTAGCCATGATTTCTGTTTTAAGTACTGAAGGATCTACTTACAGTAAAGTTGGAAATCAAATGTTAGTTAATTCTTTAGGAGATTTTCGCGGCATGCTATCAGGGGGGTGCTTGGAGGGAGATTTAGCAGAGCGTTCAAAAAAAGTTATCACAAATGGAATCTCAGAAGTTTTCACATATGATCTTCGAGGAGACGATGATATTTTTGGTCTAGGCGTTGGCTGTGAGGGGTCAATAACAATCCTTATACAACCATTAAATAAAAAAAATAAATATCAACCCTTTCGTAGTTTATTAGAAAATCTTGAAGTCTCTCCAAATCTAGAATCTTTGCCAAAAAATATGGATCTAAATTTTGATATTTCTTGTATAAGAGCTCCAGTTCGGATTCTAATACTTGGCGCGGGAATAGATGTAGATCCCCTTGTTTCTTTTGGGATATTACTTGGATGGGATGTTAGTGTTTCCGATTATAGGCCCGCTTTTATAAATCGCTTGAAGGAAAATAATGATGTAAAAACTTTTTCCATTCCTCATAATAATCTTGATTCGGAGTTAGATTTATCTCGCTTTGATGCTGCAATTGTGATGAGTCATAATCTGATAGCTGATCGTTCTTATTTAAAAATATTATTAAAGTCATCTATAAATTTTATTGGATTATTAGGCCCTACTCAGCGCAAAGAAAGAATTCTTAAAGATTTAAGATTAGCTGATAAGTCATTGGATAATCGCTTGAGGAGTCCAGTAGGAAAAAAGATTGGTGGAAGGGGCCCAGCCGCAATTGCCTTAGAGATAGTAGCTGAACTGCAATCTTATTTTCATACAACTAAGTAAATTTACTAAGAAAGTCAAAATCTTGTTTTGTGTCAATATCGTATTTTGCAGAAGGAATTTTAATTTTCTTCAAATTAAATTTATTATTATTTATCAAATCTTTTGCACCAAAATCCTCGTTAAGATTTTCAAGATAATGATATGCCGTTTTGGGAAATAGGATAGGTGGACTCTCTATTCCATCATAGCTAGATACTACTATTTCATTGCTTGATCCTGACCATGCATCTACAATCATAGTAAGCTCAAACGATGATACAAATGGCTGATCAGCAAGAATTATTAAAATGGCATCTGCAGTTTCTTTTGATGTATTTACTGCAGTAGATATACTTGATCCCATACCTTTTTTAAAATTAGAATTTAAAATTATAGTATCAGCTAAATCACCTGATGCTTTTATTACAGAATTTGCATCATGTCCAACGACAAGAGTGACTCTATCCTTACAAGCGTTTTTAGCAGCTAATATAGAGTGTTGAACTAGTGGTAACCCGCGAAAAATTTGGGTAAGTTTTGTTTTGCCAAATCGAGATGATTGGCCAGCAGCTAAGATATAAGTATGGATTATTGGTTTAGATCTTTTTTTTGTCATGGTATGAAAGATAACTTATTAAATTTAATGATTTAAAAAAAAGGAAAATAATGAAGCGCATAGTTTTTATATATTCCACAGTTGATGGGCATACACTTAAAATTTGTAAATTCTTAGCAAAGATTACAGAAGATCATGGCTTTAAAGCCGATGTTAGTCAATTAACACCTAGTTGCATGATTGACCTTAAGTCATATGATCAAATTGTAATAGGAGCAAGCATAAGATATGGCAAACATAGACCTGAATTACTTAAATTTATTTCGAATAATCTTAAAACTATTGAATCAAAAAATGGCGCTTTTTTTTCGGTTAATGCTGTTGCCAGAAAACCAGATAAAAAAACTGCTTCTGATAATCCTTATGTAAGAAAATTTTTAAAGACAACCGCTTGGAAACCCAAAATTATTGGAATTTTTGGCGGCATGATAAATTACCCTATTTACGGTTTACTAGATAAATATATGATTCGTATAATTATGTGGATTACAAAAGGTCCTACTAATTTGAATGAATCAGTAGATTTTACTGATTGGAATGAAGTTAAAGCCTTTGGTGAAGCGATTTGTAAGATTATATAAGAATATAACTTTAATGAATTATAAAATTTTTTATCTAATTTTTTTTATAAATTCAATCTTTTTCTTACTGTGAGGCGCATAACGAAAAGCTATATCGGGCCACCATCTCCGCTTCATAACTGATTTCATATGACTAAAAGTTTCAAAGCCTGATCGACCACCATATACACCCATTCCACTTGAGCCAACACCACCAAATGGAAGATCATCTACCGCCATAAACATCATGACATCATTAATGCATATATTGCCTGCGCTGACTGAATCTAAGAATTGTTTTTCAAATCTTTTATTTTTTGTGAAAATATAAGCTGAAAGTGGTTTTTCACCATTACGAATAATTTGAATTGCATTTTCAAGATCTTTTATTCTAATAATGGGCAATAAAGGTCCAAATATTTCCTCTTGCATAATAGGGCATTGAGAAGAAATATTAGTTAGTACAGTTGGAGAAATATATTTTTGACTCTCATTTATATCTCCACCTATCACAACCTGATCTGGATGGATTAAGGAGCTAACTCTTTTAAAATGTCTTTTATTAACAATTCGTCCAAATGATTCAGATTTTTCAGCATCCTCTCCAAACATTTCAATAATATTTTTTTTAATCAAAGGAACTAGCTTAGATTCTGTTATTTGATCTGTTAGAACATAATCTGGAGCTATACAGGTTTGACCTGCATTAGTAAATTTACCCCAGGTAATTCGTTTAGCGGTTATTGAAAGATCTGCATCAGGCATAACAATACATGGTGATTTTCCACCTAATTCTAAAGTAACTGGAGTTAGATTTTTGGACGCAGCTTTCATCACAATCTTACCTACGTTGCTGCCACCTGTATAAAGAATATGATCAAATTTTAGATCAAGAAGGGCAGACGTTTCTTTGGCACCACCTTCGATAACTTTTATACATTCTGAATCTAAATATTTAGGTATTAATTTTGAAATTAAATTGGATGTTCTTGGTGCAAGCTCGGATGGCTTAACCATAACGCAGTTTCCAGCAGCTATAGCTGCTGACATTCCTGCTAATGTGAGTTGCAAAGGATAGTTCCAAGCACCGATTATTAGGACTACTCCAAGCGGCTCAGGTTGAATCCAGCTTTTTCCGGGCTGGCCAATCAATGGTGTAAAAACACGTTTTACTCTAGCCCATTTTTTTATATTTTTTCGATTATAGGCAGCACTATGACTTATATATGATGTCTCAGTTATAAATGATTCAAGTTCTGATTTGTTAAGATCTGATTTTAGACAAGAAAATATCTCAGATTCACATTCAGACATCATTTTTTCAATAGCCAGCATTTGCTTCTTTCTCCAAGTAAGATCTTTAGTCTTACCAGTATCAAATACTGTTTTAAGCTCATTAAATAATTCAGAGTAATCATGAGAAGGATTTTTAAAGTTATCTACTGAAAAAGACATCAACTATCTCTACTTTTTAAATTTATGACGGTGATTATTTTTTAATAATTTGCAAAGAATCTTTATGAATTTATTTGTTGTATGATACTTCGCGATACTTTAACAAGGAATAATTGCAGTGACCAAGAATTTAAAGTCATTTGGCTGGTGGTTAGGTTTAGGTCTTGCATTTTTTGTATCATTAACAGCAAGTTATTCTGCTGATTGGTTGGGATTAAAAATTTTTGGTTTTGAAAAAAGTCCAATTAGCGCAATTATGGTTGCTATTTTCATTGGTATTTTAATCGCAAATTTGATTAATTTACCTAAGAATATTGTACCTGGTCTAAAGTTTTGTTCTTCAATTATCTTGCGCCTAGGCATTATGTTGCTTGGCATTCGGTTGAGCCTAATTGGGGCAGGGCAATATGCTCTAATTGCATTACCTTTTGTTGTGGTAACAATATTAATTGGTTTATTTTCAATTGGGTTTATTGGGCGACATTTGGGATTACCAAAACAACTTTGTGGCTTAATTGCAGTTGGATCAAGTATTTGTGGATGTTCTGCAATTGCCGCTACAGCACCGCTGATAAATGCAAATGATTCTGAAGTAAGTTACTCGGTAACTTGCATTACAGTCTTTGGTTTATTCGCAATGTTTGTCTATCCAATCATTGCAAATCAAGTATTTACTGCTCAACCTGAACTTGCAGGATTGTTTTTAGGTACTTCAATTCATGAAACTGCACAAGTAACAGGTGCTGCTATGATGTATGAAGCACAATACAATGCACCTTTAGCTCTTGACGTAGCAACAGTTACTAAATTAGTACGAAATCTTTGTATGCTTTTTTTAATTCCACTTGTGGGAATCTTATTTAGCTCAAATTCATCTTTTCACGCTAAAGGTAAAATAAATTATCTAACTATCGTTCCATGGTTTATTATCGGATTTGCATTGATGTCTGCACTTCGTACTATTGGTGATATGAGTGACATGCCTTTTGGGCTAATTGATTCGTCTCACTGGAATGAAATGGTTATATTTATTAAGAATACAGCAGAACAATTTCTATTATTAGCAATGGCTGCAGTTGGTCTAACTACGACACTTAATGGAGTAATTAAAATTGGAATCGCTCCATTTATTTTAGGATTATTTTCTGCAGTATTAATAGGCAGTGTGAGTATTTCAATAATAAATATATTTGCCTCTGATCTAATAAATTTATTTTTTCTTTGAAATTTTAATTGCTAGGGAATGAAAATTGAGCTTTCTCTCGAATACCGCCCATCGGCCAGCGTTGGGTTATTGTTTTACGACGAGTGTAGAAACGGATACTATCAGGTCCATAAATAGATAAATCTCCAAATAAAGATCGCTTCCACCCTCCAAAGCTGTGATATGCAGCTGGTACTGGAAGAGGAATATTAATACCAACCATTCCAACTTGGATATTATCAGCAAAATATCTAGCAGCCTCACCATCACGGGTGAAGATACATGTACCATTACCATATTCATGATCGTTTATGAGCTGGATAGCATGTTCTTCTGACTCTGCTCTAACTATGCACAAAACTGGCCCGAAAATTTCTTCCTGATAAATTTTCATATTTGGTGTGACATTATCAAAAAGACAGGGGCCAAGATAATTACCTTTTTCGAATTCTTCTATAACTAGATTTCTTCCATCCACAATTAAATCAGCACCATCTTCGACACCCAGATTTATGTAATTACAAACTTTTTCATGATGGGCTGCAGTGATAAGTGGCCCCATATGATTACTATTATCAGCGCCAGGACCAACTTTAATTTTTGATATTTCGGCTTGTAATTTTTTTACAAGATGATTACTTGTCTCATCTCCTATACATACAACAACTGATATAGCCATACAGCGCTCTCCACAAGAACCATAAGCGGCACCTATAAGAGCATTTACTGTATTATTTAAATCTGCATCTGGCATTACAACCGCATGGTTTTTTGCACCTCCAAGTGCCTGCACTCTTTTCCCCCTTTTTGAACCTGAGGTAAAAACATATTCAGCTATTGGAGTTGATCCTACAAAGCTGAGTGCTTGCACTCTATTATCCTCTAATAATGTATCTACTGCCTCTTTATCGCCATTAATAATGTTAAATACACCTTCTGGCAAGCCCGCTTTCTTTAACAATTTGGCTATTATCATAGGAGCGGAAGGATCTTTTTCTGATGGCTTTAATACGAAAGTATTACCGCAAGCAATAGCAATCGGAAACATCCACATAGGTACCATTGCAGGAAAATTAAAAGGTGTTATACCAGCAATTACACCTAATGGCTCAAATTGAGACCAGCTATCAATTCCTGAGCTTACATTTTTTGAATACTCACCTTTAAGTAATTCAGGTATTCCACAGGCATAGTCAACAATTTCAACACCACGACTGAATTCACCTAACGCATCATCCAAAATTTTTCCGTGTTCATCAGTAATTGATGCAGATATTTCTTTTGCATGTTCTTCAAGCAATGATTTGAATTTGAACATTATTTGAGAGCGCTTTGCCGGTGAAGTATCACGCCAAGATGAATATGCATTTTGAGCTGCAGCGATTGCATCTTCAGTTGTTTCCTTTGATGCCATTGCTACGTTTTTGGTAATTTCACCTGTAGCAGGATTGGTAACTGGCTGCAGTCGAGAAGCATCTGAGATTTCACAATTATTTATAAAATGACCAAGAACCTTGACGCCTTTATTGGTTTTTTTAGAGTGGGTATTTATGAGTTATCTCCAAATGTTACTCACTCAATAGAGTCAAGCACATGTCTAATTTTTAAAAATGATTTTTCCATCTCATCTGGTTTTGAATTAAAAAATGGCGAAAAACATAAAACATCCATAACGTTTCTCACAACTACATTAGCTTCCCAGAAACATTTTTTATGCATTTCACCTCCACGTGCTCCAGGAGCACCATCACGAGGTGCTATTTCAATGGCACCCATTAATCCAAAATTACGCACATCGATTACATTTTTTTGATCTTTAAACGAATGCAATAAATCTTCAAAATGTTGCTCTATGCTTAATGCCTGCTCAAAAGTACCTTCTTCCTCATAAACATCCAATGCCGCAATTCCCGCCGCCGCTGCAACTGGATGACCAGAGTAAGTATAGCCGTGAAAAAGTTCCACCATGCTCTCGGGTCCTTGCATGAATGCTTCATAAATAGTATCGCGAACTAGAACCGCGCCTATTGGAATAACACCATTACTTAACCCTTTGGCTGTTGTAATGATGTCAGGAATAACCTCAAGACGTTGTGCTGCAAAAGGTGCTCCCAATCTACCAAATGCTGCAATTACTTCATCAAAAATTAATAAAATTCCATGCTGATCACAAATTTCACGTAAACGTTTAAGATATCCTATGGGAGGTGGATAAACACCAATAGATCCAGCAACTGGTTCAACAATTACAGCAGCAATATTATTACCACCGTGTAGGGAGCAAAGTTGCTCAAGATCATCTGCAAGCTCAATACCATGATGAGGTAACCCACGCGTAAAAGCATTTTTTTCAATATTGAGAGTATGTCTCATGTGATCAACGCCCGGAATAAGATTAGCGCTAAATGTTTTGCGATTATTGACCATCCCACCTACGGACATTCCACCAAAATTTACACCATGATAGCCACTTTCACGACCGATTAAACGAGTGCGATTTCCCTCTCCTTTTGCTCGATGGTAACCAAGTGCAATCTTCAAAGCTGTATCAACTGATTCCGATCCCGAATTAGTAAAGAAACAGTGATTAAGTCCCTCGGGAGCTAAGTTAGTCACGCGTTCTGCTAACTCAATAGCTTTATTATTAGTCATTTGGAAAGTTACGCAATAATCAAGTGTTTCAACTTGTTTCTGGACTGCCTCGACAATTTTTGGGTGACAATGACCGGCACCTGTTGTCCATAGACCAGATAATGTGTCATAAAGTTTGCTACCATCTTCAGTTGTATAGTAATGACCGGATGCTCCACTAATGACGCGAGGCTTATTTTTAAAATCACGATTTGCCGTGAAGGGCATCCAATAAGAATCAAGTTTTTTTGCAGCAATACTCATTTAGGGTATTCCAATTAGTTTGTTAAAAAATCTATTTTAAGCATAGAATAGAATGTTAAACAATGAGTTACATATATAAATATAATTTGTGTATTTCATTAATTTGCAGAGTCAAACTATAATAACCAAATTTTCACATTAATGGATTAATATATGGATCAGTTTGGCACGGAATTTTGTGATTATATTTCAGTATGTAACTATGAAAATGGTTGTTGGAAATCATATTCTGTAAAAAAATTAGAGCCTTTGTCCTTACATCCTGCAGCTCATATATTTCATTATGCAAGTACATGTTTTGAAGGTTTTAAGGCTTACAGGTGGGAAGATGGTGGAGCGCGAATATTCCGATTGAATGATCATATAGCTAGAATGCAAAAAAGTGCAGCTTCATTGAAGTTACCAGTTCCGGATACTGAGATATTGGCTAATATGGTAGTTAACTTAGTGCTACATCATGTGAATGATATTCCAGCACCACCAAGCTCTCTTTATTTACGCCCAACTTTAATTGGCACTCTAAAAAATATCGGTGCAGCCGCAGCCCCATCTACAGAAGCAACTCTATTTGTACTAGCTTCCCCAGTGGGTGAATATTTCTCTGGCGGTTCTGTTTCTCTAAAGCTTCTGATTGAAGAGCAGCGATCTCGCTCAACTGATCAGCTTGGAAGTACAAAGACTGGCGGTAATTATGCAGCGGCACTAGGAACAACATTAGATGCAAAAGAAAAATATGGCGTTGATCAGGTATTATTTTGTCCTAATGGCAATGTTCAGGAAACAGGTGCAGCTAACTTTTTATTATTGAATGATGATGAAATTATAACTAAGCCTCTAGATAGTACATTTCTACATGGAATGACACGCGACTCAATCCTTAAACTAGCGGCTGATATTGGTTACAAAGTCAATGAGAGAAACTTTAATGTAGATGAACTTATCCAATTGATAAAAACACATGAGGCAGCACTTTCTGGCACAGCAGCATGTCTTTCGTCTGTTGGGACACTTATAAGAGATGGTAAGGAATTTAAAGTGCTCGATGGTAAGGAGGGGCCAAACACAGCTCGCTTACAGAAAGCCCTTCAGAATATTCAGTACGGAGTTGCACCCGATAAGCATAGGTGGCTCACGAAAGTAAAATAATATTAATCCAGGTCAAATCTTTAATTCAAAGATTTTTTAAACACGTCTTAGACTATGCAGTATGTAAAGCGATATTGTAAATAAAATCATTGCAACGGCCTGATGCGTTGACCCTAGAAAGATTGGTACTGACATTAAAAGCGTAGATATGCCAAGTGCTACCTGAAGTATAGCCGTATGTAATAACGCATTGACAGCAGGTTTACTTCGAGCTGGTAAGTCTGCTTTTCGAGATTTTGTCCAAAATCCTACAATGACTAAGAATGTAAAAATTGCAAGAACACGATGATCAAACTGAACTGTTGTCATATTTTCAAAAAAATTTCTCCAAAATGGCTTTAGGGCCATAGTTCCAGGGGGTATAAAGCTATCGCCCATCAATGGAAATGTATTGTAAATTTTTCCAGCTTTAAGACCAGCTACAAAACCGCCCGAGATGATTGTTATGGAGGTTAATGCTGTAACGAAAAGTGATTTTGCATACCAAGGATGTTTTTTGTTGCCTTTTGTGGGAAATAGTAAAGACATTGCAACCCAGAACATATATGCATAAATAATGAATGCTGCTGAGAGGTGTGCACTAAGCCTGTATTGACTCACATGTGGATTATCAATCAAGCCACTTTTGACCATATACCAGCCGAGCACTCCTTGAAGACCTCCAAGAATGAACATTAAGAAGTACTTTGGTAATTCAAAGGTTTTAATGTAACCCTTAATGGAAAAAAATAAAAATGGTACCAGAAAGGCTATGCCAATTATTCGGCCTAGCAATCGGTGAAGATATTCTAGCCAAAAGATTCCTTTAAAAGCCGAAACATCCATGTGATAGTTTATTTTTAGAAATTCTGGGCTTTGTTGATACAACTCAAATACCCTTTGCCACTCTGCATTTGTAAATGGCGGTAACCAACCCATTAAGGGGCGCCAGTCTGTCATTGAAAGACCAGAGCCAGATAGTCTTGTAACTCCACCTAAAACAACCATACAAAAGACTAGGCCGCAACAAACTAACAACCAAATCGCAACAGAACGGTCTTGTTGGGTAGTTTTTTCAGGATTAAACATTGAAATTAAGGCCTATTTGAGAATATTTTTTTAAAAAAATATTTATGGTCACATTATTATTTTTTTCAAGTTTTAATATTAATAAAGCGTGGTTTTTACCAAATTAAATTTAACCAATAATTTAATTCTTATTTAGCAAACCAATAGTCTTATAAAAAGCTAGCACAGATAAAGCCAAAAGATTATCATTAAATATGTTAATTTGAATATATCTTATAACGATAAAAAAGGATCCATATTTATGAAACACATCATTACTTTTTTGTCTTTATTTTTTTGTACACAAGTTTCAGCACATAATGAACCAATTGGTTCCATAGAGCATTCTTTTTATCATGCTGATTATATTGGAATATTTATATTTTCTCTCACAATTTTGATAGTTGCTACCTATGCATTTAAAAAAATTATTTCCAATATCAAAAACTCTTATGTTCAAGAAAAATTGAAGATTTCTCCTAAGAATCGTCAAATAAATAATTTGGGAGCGTAGCTAAAATGATTAAATTAAACTTAAATTTACCAGTCGCTGAAGCACATTGCGACATACCATGTAAAATCTATGATCCAGCTATTTCTTTAATAGCTGCTACAACTATAGTTCGATTGATAGATTTACTTGATGAAATAAATAATCCTAGTGACTTAGCTAGTGGTTTAAAAATTAGCAGAATTGCAGCAAGCAAAGAAGAGCATGCAATGATTGTAAAAAAAGAAGTTGCTACAATATGGGGAGACTACTTCAAAGCTCCACAATTAGAGCAATTTCCTGAAACAGATCGACTTGTGCATGATATTATGATGAATGCTTCTGCGTGTAAGCAAGGCTGTGATAGAGCTGATGCACTCTCTTTAATTGAAAAGCTCAATGATTTCGCCAAAATTTTCTGGACTACAAAAGGATTTGAAACTGAACTATTAATTTGTCCATATCCACCTGAAGTACCAGTCTGTTATCCAGTGTTGAAGAGTGTTTAAGATATTTAAGGTTTCTGGGGCAAGCATGTCCCCAACATTGGTTGAGGGCGAATTTGTTTTGTCAACAAATCTCAAAACAAAACTTCAGGTAAAGCCCGAGGATTTGGTTATTTTGAAAACTTCGTCTGGCTATATTGTAAAAAGAATTCTAAGAGAAACTTCCGATTCAATAGTTTTAAAAAGTGATTCCTCAAAAGATACCTCTGTTTATTGCTACCGGCCATTACCAAAAAAAAAATTAGTTGGTCGAGTTTTGGCATCATTCTCCAGAGTAAGTGGTCTAAGAATTTTTTTTGGAAATAGCTTGAATTTTAATAGGTCATTAAAAATATGGTTTAAAAAAATTATTGGACAATAAATATTATGAAAAAAGAATTTAAAGTTTTAGGTATGTCTGTTGAAGTTCTGACACTTGTAACAGGATTTTTTTTGGTTATTTGGGCGACGATTGTTTCGTTAATAAGTCAGTCTGATTCAATTACTTCATGGATTCCAGCATTCTTTGGTATTGCTTTAATTTTATTTAGTTCTCTTGCAATCATTAATTCTTCTGCAAAAAAATTATGGATGCACCTTGTCGTAATGGTTGCTTTTATAATTTTTCTGGGGGGGTTAGATTTTTTCCGCCCCATTTTTAATGACGATGATTTGTTTTCAAATTTTTATGCTGGTATCTCCAAATTAATGTTATTTTTTGTTGGTACAACATTAACTTATATTTGTGTTAAATCATTTATTTGGGCGCGTAAAAACAAATAAATTCTATTTTTAGTAAGTTTTAATTTTTTGATTTTACATTATCGTAAATTTAACCATTTAATCTCTTAACATATCTTTTCTTAAGAGGATTTAATGGGAACATCAAAATAAAAATTTTGCTATTAAAACAATTAATTAAGTAATTGATTGTGCAAGAATTTTTAAGTTTTATTATCACCTATAATAAGGAGTGATTTTGAACACCATTGAAATTTCTGGAGAAGAAGTAAATAGTGGCGTTGTAATGCCTGATTGGATTGATGCTAATGATCATATGAATGTAGCTTATTATGTTCTCGCTTTTGATCAAGCTATTCATGCACATTGGGAAAAGCTTGGAATGACTGATAAATTTGTAAGTGAAACTTTTAGCTCAACATTTGCAGTTGAAAGTCATATCACTTGGCAAAAAGAAATGAGAATAAACGAACCCTTTTTCATAACAACTCAGATACTATCTTTTGATAGTAAGCGAATTCATCAATTTATGCGCATGTATCACACTGAAAAGAAATTTGTTGCTGCAACTGCGGAATGGTTAAATCTACATATCAATCTTGATACTCGTAAAGTTGCACCATGGCCAGATATAATTTTTGAGAAAATTTCAAATTCCGCAAAAAAACATAAAAATTGGAATTGGCCCAAAGAGGTGGGCAAGAAAATACAAGTCCCTAAATCTTTATAAGGCCATAACATTTCTTTTATGAAAAAATATTTATTATCAATAGATCAAGGTACAACAAGCAGTCGCGCTGTAATTTTTAATCAACAATTAGAGGTTGTATCAAGTTCTCAACAGGAATTTTCACAAATATATCCAAATCCTGGATGGGTTGAGCATGACCCAGAGGAAATTTGGTTTTCTGTCAAAAATGTATGTAAGAGTGTTTTGAAGAAATCTAATTTGAGGGCGGATCAAATTTCCGGTTTGGGTGTTACAAATCAGAGAGAAACAACATTACTTTGGGATTCTCAAACAGGTAAATGCGTTTGTAATGCAATAGTTTGGCAGGATCGCCGTACTACAAAATATTGCCTAAACCTTCAAAATGAAGGTTTACAAAAAGTAATAAATGAGAAAACTGGTCTGCGATTAGACCCGTATTTTTCAGCTTCTAAAATAGCTTGGATACTAAACAATGTTGATGAAGCTCGAAAACTTTCTGAATCCAATAAGCTTTTGTTCGGGACCATTGATAGTTTTTTATTATGGCGACTAACAGGAGGTAAGATACATGCGACTGATGCAACCAATGCATCACGAACTTTATTATTCAATATCCACTCTCAAGACTGGGATGAAGAACTGCTGAAAATTTTTAGCATCCCAAGAAAACTTTTACCTATAGTTAAAGATTCTGCTACACATTTTGGGGAAACAGAAGAAAATTTATTTGGTGCAAAAATTCCTATTTTAAGTATCTTGGGAGATCAACAGGCAGCATTAATGGGGCAAGCTGGTTTAAGAGAGGGTATGACAAAAAGTACATTCGGAACTGGCTGCTTTACCATAGCAAATACTGGAAAGAACGCATTAGCTTCAAAAAATAAATTACTGACCACAGTTGCAGCTCGTCTCAATGGATCTGTTACTTATGGTTTAGAGGGTAGTATTTTTGTTGCCGGATCAGCAATTCAATGGTTACGTGATGAACTTATGATTATTAATTCTGCAGCGGACACTGAAGAAATAGCTAATCGGGTAGGAGTAATTGATAATATAACTGTAGTACCTGCATTTGTAGGTCTTGGTGCACCATATTGGAATCCAAATACAAGGGGTGCAATTTTGGGATTAACAAGAGGTACGAGTAAAGAAGAAATAACTACTGCAACAATACAATCAGTTGCTTTTCAAGCTTATGATTTGCAACAAGCAATGACCGATGATGGTATTACGCCCGGTATCATAAGAGTTGATGGTGGCATGGCATCTAATAACTGGTTTATTCAATTTCTATCTGACGTTTTAAATATTCCAATTGAGAGACCAAAAAATATTGAGTCAACCGTGCTTGGAGTAGCTTATTTAGCAGCTCTCTCGGCTGAAATTTTAAAAACCACTGACCAAATTTCAACATTATGGGAATGCGAAAAAAGATTTGAACCATCAATGAGCTCTGATACAAGAGAGTTACTGCTTCATAACTGGAGGAAAGCAGTAAATATAATACAAAATTAATTTGTATCATAGAATATGTAAATATATGAATTTATTGATAAATATTAATAATATAGGAAAATAATAATTTTCATAATATTGAAATGATAAAAATAAATCATAGAAACTGTTTATTATTTAATTATTAAGTGTAATTTAATCTGTGATTGGTTAAAAATAAATAAAAAAATCGAAAAGTGAGGTCACATAGTATGAATTTGAGGGTTTTAGGCTTTTATTTTATTGCGAATATTCAGAACATTATGGCTGTTACAGCTTTTACCTTTATTTTCTTTTTTATTACTGGTTGCTCGCCAATGTCAACTGCCATTAGTGCTCCTAGTGGTGGCATGAATATGCCAAGTAGTTCATCTGGCGGTGTTAGTATGCCAAGTGGAGGTTCATCCGGTGGCTCTCAAGGTGGCTCTCAAGGTGGCTCTCAAGGTGGCTCTCAAGGTGGCTCTCAAGGTGGCTCTCAAGGTGGTTCTCAAGGTGGTT
>MDTC01154314.1_pt1 | contig 16556 bp, 31 predicted proteins | sample 811181 | NCBI WGS metagenome assembly MDTC01 (sample SAMN05326644, study PRJNA326480) | marine metagenome | isolation source: seawater | place: Pacific Ocean: North | collected 2011 | reverse complement strand
TGTGATATGGCAGAAAGAATTGCGCAGCAATTTATTCAAGAATCACATCACAAATATACCAAGTTTATGCTTGACGTAGATTTTGATCGCGAAAAAATGATGGAAATGTTTCCTACAGCTAGGACATTTCCACAGATAAAAATTGATGGAAAATCTATTGGAGGCTATACAGAATTCGAAAGGATTATACGTGAATTTTGAATGTCCACACTGTTACGCATCGGTATATATAAAGTATGCAGCTCCAGATGAAAGACCTGAATCTTTATTTTGTCCAACCTGTGGTATAAAAGAAGAAATTGCTCCTTTAGACTATGATGATGTTAACTTTGGAGACGATGCTGACTGGGATGAATAAATACATATATGGAATGGATATACAAAGGCAAGACATGGCAACCACCAAACAATTTTAGTCTGGACGATTACTATGGGTTTGTTTATTGTATAACAAATAGAGGTACTGCACAAAAATATATAGGTAAAAAATTCTTTTGGTTTAAAAAAACATTACAAAAAACAAAAACAAGAAAACGAAGAAAAATTACATACGTAGAATCTGATTGGAAAGATTATTATGGATCTAATCGAGTTTTACAAGAAGAACTACAAGAAGCTGGAACTGATTTTTATTATAGAGAAATTTTACATTTGTGTAAAACTAAAGGCGAATGCGCATATATGGAAGCTAAAGAACAATTTGATAGAAATGTATTACTGACAGATGAATACTATAATGGTATTATATCGTGTAAAATTGGCGCTCCTAGCGTAAAAGATTTAAAAAAACAGTTTACAAATACATAGAAATATGGTATAATATAACTATGAAAAAGTCAAACATAATTGATACTTTTATTGATCGTAGAAAAGCTCAAATTCTAGAACAAGAAGAAGAGGATGATATTATATATGATGATTTATTTGAACAGTCTGTTGATTTAAGCAGATTTGCAATGCATCTTATAGAGGCAGGTTTAGAAGAATATGGAGTTGATTTTAATTATAAAGAAAATCCACCTTTGAGATCTGATATGTTTGTTATATTAAATATGCTTGTAGCAACTTTATTGAGAGAACAGGGCATTGCTCATGTTTTACAACCTGAACTCAATAAGTTAAATACAAGAATTTTGAAAATGGAAAAATATAAAGATGATACTGATTGATTACAACCAAATAGCGCTATCAAATATTATAGTGCAAAAACTTAATGATGAAAACCTTATAAGGCATATGATACTTAATAGTATTCGTATGTACAATAAGAAATATAGAAATGACTATGGCCAAATGGTTATTTGTGCTGATGGTATGAATACTTGGCGTAAAGAATTTTTTCCTCAGTACAAGGCTAGTAGGAAAAAAAGTCGTGATAATTCTAGTATGGATTGGAATGAGATATTCAGAGTTCTTAACTTAGTAAGAGAAGAAATAAAAGAAAATCTGCCGTATAAAGTATTACATATGGAAGGATGCGAAGCTGATGATTTAATTGGAGCTTTAGTATATCATACACAAGAGTTTGGTAATTTTGAACCAATCATGATTATATCATCAGATAAAGATTTTATTCAATTACAAAAATTTTCCAATGTAAAACAGTTTTCGCCAATTCAAAAGAAAACAGTTGCTGATAAACATCCAAGAAAATATCTCTTTGAACATATTTGTAGAGGAGATAAAGGCGATGGTATACCAAATATACTATCGCCAGATAATTGCTTTGTTGATGATGTAAGGCAGTCACCACTTAAGCAGAATCTTATTGATACTTGGATCGATGATGATTCAATAATGCCTGATGAAATAAAAAGAAATTATCAAAGGAATCGTAAATTAATTGATTTAAATGAGATTCCAGAAGATATATATAATAATATAGTCAATACATTTACTGGACAAAAACCAGCAATGAAAATGAAAGTACTTAATTATCTAATAAAGAAAAGATGTACTAATCTGATTGAAGTCGTGGAGGAATTTTACAATGGCTGAACAAATGATATCAGCAGTTTTAAGAAAAGCTGCAGAATTTAGTAATAAACAAGATAAGATCGATTATCTTAAATCCCAAGATTCGCGTCCTTTAAGGAATATACTTAAAGGTTCATACGACGATTCTGTTGAATTTAACCTGCCAAAAGGAGAACCACCATATAGAAAGGATGATGCGCCCGCAGGATTCGAACCATCAAATATCCAAAAGCAGGGATATTACTTTAAATATTTTTTCAAAGGAGGACAAGGCGACGCAGTGCCTGCAGTTCGCAGAGAAAAGATGTTTATTGATGTATTAGAATCATTACATCCAGACGAAGCTGAACTGGTACTTACTATGAAGGAGAAAAAACTTATGGGTAAATATAATGGAATCACACCTTTGCTGATTTCAGAAGCATTCCCCGATCTCCTTGTGAAGCCAATGGCTAATCCAAGGACTGAAGCTGCACAAGTGAGAAGAGCTGCAGCTAAGGCAAATGCTAACGAAACTTAAGGAGGTGATCTTACTCTAACTTTGTTATACTTTTCAACTTTAGAATAAGGGAGGTACAAACCAATCAAAACTAAAAAGGGGTATGTCCGGGCATGCTCCTTTTTTTATTTAATCGTTTACATTTGCTTAAAAATATGTTATAATATACTATATGAATTTGTTTATACTCAACAGAAATCCAATCATTGCAGCACAAGATCAATGCGATAAACATGTGGTAAAAATGATTGTAGAATCAGCACAAATGCTATCAACAGTACATAGAATGCTTGATGGCATAGAAACCAAAAGACCATCTAAATCTGGTAAAACAATGGCCAAATATTTTGAGCTGTCTGATGATAGGGAAAATGTTTTATATAAAGCAGTTCATTTCAATCATCCATGTACAGTTTGGTCCAGAGAATCAATGCATAATTATCGATGGCATTACAAACATTTTATTGCTTTATGCGATGAATATACCTATAGGTATGGTAAAATTCATTCAAGCGATACTAAGTTACGTGAACATTTGGAACAGTTACCTAATAATATTCCTGTAACCAAAATGACTGAATTTAAATTGGCTATGAAGTCAAATCCTGAATGTATGCTTGAATGTCCGGTAGAATCTTATCGAGCATTTTATCATACAAAACAACACAGGTTCAAAATGGATTGGACCAAAAGAAAAATACCGGAGTGGTTTACATATGCCTAGATACGATTTTAAAAACATAAAGACTGGTGAAGTAAAAGAATATACCATGTCATGGAAAGATTTAGATAAATTTAAAGAGGATAATCCCGATTTAAAACAACAAATAAGTACTGTTAATTCTATTGCTGGTGAAAGCCCTTTGAATAAAGCTGGTGATGGATGGAAAGAAGTACAAGATAGAATTAAAAGTGGCATGCCGCCAAGACTAAGAGACAATATTAAAACAAAATGAGCGACTAGGAGTTGAAATGAAATATATAAAAAAATTAATTTGGTTTGTTATTGATTGTTGGAGATTGATAATGGATAATAGGTATAATCCTTTAAGACACATTGGTGATCCATCAATACAAGCTTATTTTACAATGGCTTTATTTATTATGTGGAGTGCTTACTTTGGTATTGTAGCTTGGACTTGGATTGGCTGGGAAAATTACAGTATTGTATGGTCTATATGGGTTCATCTTTCAGTGATTGTACCTATCATGATTACAAATGTAACATTTAGAGAAGCGGAAGCAAATGGTGCTAAATGGTACAAAGGGTGGGAAAAAAATAAATCTCATAGGATAGAAAAATAATGGAGTTTAAACATGAACCAATTGATCTCGGTTATAATGACTTGGTTGCACACACTGGTAAATCTGGCAGAACATATACTGACCCCGCCGGTAATTCTTATCCTTCTATTACTACTGTCCTGTCGATCTTAAGCGAAGAAGCTATACAAAGATGGAGAGCTAGAGTTGGTGAAGAAGAAGCAAATAAAATATCCAGAATAGCAAGTACTCGAGGTACAGCAGTTCATAATGTATTTGAAAAATACGTCAATAATGATCCAGATTACTTAGAAGGAGTAATGCCACATAATATACAAACGTTTAAAGATGCTCAAGGAATTTTAGACTTATCAATAACTAAAGTATATGCTCAAGAGGCTCCATTATATTCTAAACACTTAGGTGTTGCTGGTAGAGTAGATTGTGTTGGTCAATGGCTAGGTGTTGATAGTATTATTGATTATAAAACATCTAGAAAATTAAAAAAGAAAGAATGGATATCTGGTTACTTTATGCAATGTGCAGCTTATGCTATTATGTGGGAAGAAAGAACTGGAATACCTATGAAACAATTAGTAGTATTTATTGCTGGTGATGAAGGAACACAAGTGTTTATTGAAGATAGAGACAACTGGACTAAGGATCTTATAAATACTATTAACGAATATAAACGACGTAAGTTGTTTGGGAGATAAAATGAATTACTTATTAGAAGCTTTAAAAAAGAAATTAGAAGGCGAAATTGAAGTGGCCAAGGCAAATATCATGGTGTATCGAAAAAATGCAGCTGGTATTGGAGAACACTCCGATATAGTAGAAGCTATTGAAGTACAAATAGCAAAAATTGCTGATGCTGATGATAAAATAGAAGTTATAGATAAACATTTTTTGGTATGAAAAGAGAACTTATCAAATACATAGTTGAAGCCTCAGGTAGAGGCCTTACTATATTTGATATAGATGAAACGCTTTTTCATACAAAAGCAAAAATAAATGTCAAAAAAGACGGTAAAATTGTAGCTAGTCTTACCAATGTAGAATACAATAATTATACATTAAAGCCTGGCGAAGAATTTGATTATGGGCAGTTTAAGTCAGCAAAAGTATTTGCAAAGACATCAACTCCTATAGCAAAAATGATAAATAAGGCTAAACTTATTATCAAAAACGCTGTTAAGGCTGGATCAAAAGTTATTGTAGTAACTGCAAGAGGAGACATGGACGATAAAAAATTGTTTGTGGATACTTTTAAAGCTCAAGGATTAGACATGAAAAATGTTTATATTGAAAGAGCTGGCAATATTGGTCTAGATGATGCAGCAAAAAATAAGGAAGTTGTATTTAAAAAATATTTAGATACAGGAGATTACAAAAGAATAAGATTATTTGATGATGCTGTCGATAATCTATACGCATTGTTATCATTACAGGGTCAGTATCCTGATGTAACATTTGAAGCATATAGAGTAAAAAGAGATGGTAGTATCAAATCAATAAGGAGAAAATAATGCCAGCAAAATATGCACCAAGTGTAATGAAATACGATAGAGCTACAGGAAAAAAATGGATGGAACATTCATATGCTAAAAGCTTATCGACGCAAGCGTTATTTGATCTTATTAATAGTGACAAAACTAAACCTAAGCATAAGCAAAAATTGAGAAATATTATTACTTCAAGAGGTGTGAAAATTGTTAAAGTTGATAAAGAGCCGACTGAATAAATTTTGGACTACTTGGAAATTTGCAGTAGGTAGTTTTTCTGACGAACAAACAGAAGAATACGATAATCGTGTAGCAATAGTTCGTACATTTATTGTAGGAATTAATGTTATATGCGCATTTTTTATTATGGCAAATATAATACATAACTGGTGAATTCATGGGTAAACAATGGCATGGTGGAAAAGGTGATAAACCTAGAAGTCCAGATCAACAAAAATATTCTGATGGTTGGGAAGCTATTTTTGGAAAAGAAAAACCAAAGATAAAAGCTCGTAAACATCAGCCTTCGCATTCTATAACTCAAGTACACGTGGATAAAAAGAAAAAAAACGATAGAAAAGAAGTTAGAAACGTTATAAATAAGACTATAGAGGAATAACTATGGCAGACGATTTACTAAAATTTGACTTTGGATTTACAGCCGTTGATGAAAGCGAGCTTGAGGCTGTACAAGAAGTATCAAAGAAAGCATCATCTACTGAAGCTGAGGTTAAAGCTTTGGAAGATAAAATTAACAATCTATATAATGCAATTATACCTTTGTTATCTAACTTAAAAAAGAATCCGGAAAAAGAATATATTCTTTGGCCTAATCGTACAGAAAAGATTGAAGCCTTTGAAGATCATATAGCAGGGATTATTAAGTAATGGCACAAATACCAACTGGTGAGAAAAGAATATCACAAATTAATGCTGAAGTTACATCAGTAAATAGTAATTCATTAACTACACTATCAACTAGCGCAAATTCTTATACAGGCGGTAATGCAGTATATACAAATAATGTAGGAGTAGAACCACATGGAATGAATGAATTTTCTGGCTATACCCATGGTCCACAAAATCATACTATTGGTTGGTTAAGAAATGGCCCAGTTGGAAAAGTTGGTCAATATTATACCAGTAATGAAACAGGTACTGCGGTTCCATTTGGTAGTAATAACTGGAGCGGATGGACAATGGGTGGAGGCTTTAACACCTTTTACATTTATTGGAGTGGTGGTCGTAATGATAGCTGGACTTATTTAACAATTGGTAGTTACGTTGCTTATAGAACTAGCGCATCTAGTACTACTTCTACTTCACATGTATACTCTGGTTTAACTACAACTAATAAAAACGCTATAATTGGTACTACTACTGGCGTTTTCACTTATGGTCCATAATTAAATGTTATTATTCAATAAAGAAAATTCAATTTCAGATTCTAATGCATTAAGAGAAGCTATAATAGAATTATCATTTTATGATTCTACTAATCACCCTGAAAAAGATCCAAATATAGAATGGGCCAGTTCTGGTACTAGTAATATTACTAAAGAATTATCAGACAAAACAGGAATTATAAAAGCTTCAATTGATGAAATGATTGAATTAGTTGAAACAAATTTAGAAATTACAGTTGACAATCACAAAGCTTATGGCCAATATTATACGCAAAATGATACAGAACCAGGAATTCATCGTGATTATACGACTGGATTTTTACCAACATATTCTCCAGATCATGTAGCAATATTATATATTGGGCATGATGGCTGGAATTCTACTTTAGAATTTTGGAATCATGAAGAACATGTTCCGTCATATACATCTCATTTAGAAAATAGTATTGATTTAAAACAAAATGATTTTGTAATATTTAATCATACTTTAGCGCATAGATTTAAACCATCAACATGGGGTAATCATGCAGGAGATAGTGGATTAATGCTAGCTATCTTTTTAAATACAACTTAAAGGAAATTTTAATTATGAATCTCTTGAATATTCAACTACCAAAAAATAACTTCCATAGCTTACTTCAGTATAGAAAGCAAAATAACATATATACTAATTGGCATGGATCAACTACATACGAAAATAGATTGGGCATATATACTTTAACTGAAGAAGATAATAATTTTTTAAATTTTTCTATATACAATGATAAAGATGCGGCAATTGATTACGTAAAAAAATTTATAGATTACTATAAAATAGACATGTTGCAAGTTACAGATCCTAATGCAGCTTTTTTACATACTTACTTTCATGATAAAATAAACTATATTGGTCCATCAGAATTAGCTGCACGGTTAGAAACAGATAAATTATTTTCAAAAGAAATAGCAAATAGCGTTGGTGTAAAAACACCAAGTATATTAAAACAAGGCAGATATTCAGATAGCGATTATGGAACTAATCTTACATTTCCAACAATAGAAAAACCATCTCATCATTGGTCTCCAGCTGTAAATTTATTTAATGAAGAAGATGCTAAAAAAGCAATTCAATTGGCTGAAACAAAAGGTGATAATGAATATTTTATAGAAGAATATATTAGTGATATGATAGAAACTAATGTATTTTTTGTAGTAGCAAATGGTGAATATAAAATTACGCATACTCAAGAAATTATTGGTGAAAATTTAAATAAAACAATACAACAAAAAGTTTGGTATATAGGTTCATATATTAAACCATTAGAACCTAAAGTAGATTTAATAGTTAGAGAACAAGCTAATATATACCTAAAAGAAATAGCAAAAATGGGTGGAAACTATGAAGGTAGTTTTTGTGGAGCATATACTTCTCAAGGCGAATGGTATTTTTTAGAATTAAATGCACGACCAGATATATTCAATAGTACTCCAACATTTATGACTGGAGATGATTACATAAAAGGTATGTTTGAAGATATATCTTTGTTTGACAAAGCATGGAAAGATGTAAAATGCGATAAATTATTAATCACAACTTTTAATCCTAGTGATGAATATCCCATACACTTGCATGAAAAATATAATGTAGCTTTACCTAATAATTTAGAAATACAAAACAATAAATTTTATGTATCTGAATATGGTACAGATCATGATAAAGGATGCGGTACAATAATAGCTGATCATAATATACCTGTAGAGTTTATAAAAGAAATAGAAGAAACTACTCCATGGAAATTCAATGAAGAACCTAATTTACAAATATAGAATTGATAACCATAAAGAACTTAATAAAAATCTTCTAGATTTTTTTGACACATTACCCGATAAAATTGGAGATCAAGAATATAACTTAGGAATTAGTAAGTTTGATGGACATAACCATATATCCTCTCCATTGATTCCAAAAGAATGGCAATATCAAGATCCTATGAATACATGGGGTGAAGTTCCAGGTTCTTTTACTATTCCAGATCAATATCTAGAACATATAAGTAGATTTCCTCATATAAAATATAAAGAAATTTTTTTAAATGCTGCAAAAAATAAATTTGAAGAACATGCAGAGTTTCATATCCAACCAGAAATTACTGGATTAAGTTATGCATTTAATATTATGCATATGTGGTTTCATCAAATGACAGAATCTGATTATATTAGTTGGGACAATCATCAGTGGTGTCAATGGTCCGCAGTATATTTTGTAGAAGTACCAGAACAAAAATATATTACAGAATTTTTAAATCCAGAAGATTGTATGGTAATACAACCAAAAGCAGAAGCAGGAGATATGCTTATATTTCCATCTTGGATGTTACATCGCGCGCCTAAAATGCTAACAAACAAACGTAAAAGTATTATAGCTTGGAACATGGATATATGTTATATATTTCCAAAAAATCAAATAGAAAAATTAAAAGAAACTCATCCAAATAATTGGTATAAATAGATAGAGAGGTATTATATATGTTTTGGAGAAATAAAGAAATTGATGTTGATCAACTTAGAGAACAGCTAATAATAGATGAAGGACAAGTCAACGAAATTTACAACGACCACTTGGGTTATGCGACGTTCGGAATCGGACATTTGGTTACCGCATCCGATCCTGAGCAAGGCCAAGCCGTCGGCACACCCGTTTCTGAAGACAGGGTTAAAGCCTGTTTCGAACAAGACGTAGAAACAGTAATTGATGACTGTAAAAAGTTACATGAAGGATGGGAAGATTATCCTCAAGAAGTTAAACAAATTGTTGCGAACATGATGTTTAATATGGGTAGAACTAGACTATCAAAGTTTAAAAAACATAATGCAGCACTAGATATGCATGATTGGAAAGAAGCTGCTATCGAAGGACGTGATTCTAGATGGTATAAACAAGTTACTAATAGAGCTGAAAGATTAATGTCTAGGCTTGAAAAAGTATAAATAAATAAGAGGAAACAAAAATGACAGTATTAAGACTATTAGGCTCAGAAGCTGGATTAGCATCAGCATCTAATGTTGGACGCGCAAAACTAGTAAGAGTATTAAACAACAAAACATCAGTTCAAGTTATTACTCAGAAAAACGCGGGTGGTACAACATTAGCTACAATCACATTGGCTGCTGCTGAAGTTGCATATATTGCCAAAGCATCTGATGATACATTAACCGGTGCTGCTACATCATTAGCAGTAGGTGTAGCTTTTGCTAATTAACAATGGCCTATTCAGCTAAGGTTGTAGATCGATTCGAAGATGTACTAAATAATCCAGCCAAACATGGAGTTGGTAGATTTGATCCGAATGATCCTAATGTAGTAACAGGCATGACTGGCGCTCCAGCATGCGGCGATGTCATGAAACTCGATCTAAAACTAAATCCCGATACAGAAGAAATACTTGATGTGAAATTTAAAACATATGGATGTGGTTCAGCAATTGCCTCATCTACTATGTTTGTTGAGATGCTTAAAGGAAAAACTATAAGTGAAGCTAAACTTATCAAAGATAAAGATATAGCCGAAGCTTTAGAATTACCACCCATTAAATTACATTGTTCAGTACTGGCTGAAGATTCTATTCGCCAAGCAATTAATAAATGGGAAGAAAAAATATCTCATAGAAGGCACAATCATGTTGGAACTGACTAATGAAGCTATTCAGCACTTTCTAAACGAAACTAAAGACATGCTAGATCCAGCTATTAGAGTTGGAATAAAAGGCGGCGGATGTGGTGGATATGAATATCTTATTGAATACGCCGAAGAAATCAAAGAAGATGATAATATACTAGACTTTGGAAAGTTTATTATAGTTATAGATTCTGCATCAAAAGCTTATATTGAAGGAAGTACTATCGACTTTCATAAAGAAGCGTTCAATCAAAATATAAAAATTGCAAATCCAAATGTTGAAATGGCATGTGGATGTGGCGTATCTGTCACATTCAAGTAATTAAACCTTATAAATAATCGTATGAACGATATATTTTCACTTATTTCAGAGGTGGGGTTGCCTATTGCATCCGCGCTAGCAAGTGGATTTTTTGTATATATCGTCATAAGACAAATATTATCTGGTGTGATAAAGCAAATAGAAACACTAACAAGTTTTTGTGTTTCACTTGAAAATAGAGCTAGAACAATGAATAATGAAATGATTAAAATTGATATGTTAATTAGCACAGCTTTAGAACTAAGACCAGATATAGAACGGATTGCTAGAGCAGAAAATTATATTGAAGATGGCAAATTAGACGTTAGGAGAGACTAATGGATATAGCTAAGTTAGTATTAGAATATGGATTTGAAACTGTTGCATTGGTATTCTTAGGATACTTTGTTTGGTATGTATGGAATTTTGTAGCCAAAGAACTTAATCCAAAATTATCTGAAATGCATGTAGCTCTTATAAGAGTAATTGATCAAAATAGAATGTTAGATCAAGATATGATAAGACTACAGCAAAAAGTAAATGTAGTATTAACCTACAGAGATAAAGAAGATATTATACAAGATGCAGAAGAAAAAGAAGCTTTAGCCGAACTACAAGAGCAAGAAAATGAACAATTATAAAATAACTATTATATTATTTATGGCTATTATACTAATGGGTATATCTAGTCAAGTTATGGGAGATGAATTAGTACACAAATTTAAGTCACCTTCCTTTAGTGGAATAGGAACATCTGCACATTATTTAACTATTGAGAATCAAGAATTTTCTAGAAAGAAAGCAATTCAAGAGGATATTGAAGCAGCTTTACTACAGGCTGAAAGAGATGCAGAAAATACTACATTAGCTAAGTTCATGAGAAACTTAGAAAGTAGAATATACGCGCAGTTAAGTAAACAATTAGTAGAAAGTTTATTTACAACGTGCGATACGACTGATCCTACATGTACACAAACTAACTTTGGTAGCTTTGTATTAGAAGGTAATACTATTACGTACCAAAGAACTACATGTGATGCTTCCATTTGGTCATGCACACAAGGCGAAGATGTCATTGTTATGACAATTGTCGCTGAAGACGGATCTGAAACAGAGATCGTAATACCAATTGGAGCAGGAAGTGCTGGTACTGGTTAAAAAACTAAGTTTAGTAATATGTGTATTAATATTATCTAGTTGCGCATCAATTCCAAGTATGACAGATAGTTGTACTGTCGGATTGATGAAAATAAAAGGAGAGTGTGTTGAACCACCTGTGGTAATACATTTACCTACGCATCAAGAACTCTTAGATTTACCAGCCCCTGAAAAACAACCAGTAGTTGCAGTATATAAATTTCCAGACTTAACAGGTCAAAGGAAACAAAAAGGTGACGTAGCTATGTTTAGTACTGCAGTTACTCAAGGCGGAGCAACTATGTTAATTGATGCTCTTAAAACTGCAGGTGGTGGATCATGGTTTAGAGTTGTAGAAAGAGTTGGAATAGACAATTTAACAAGAGAACGACAAATTGTCAGAACAACAAGACAACAATATGGCGAAGAGGATGATACAGGTTTAGCGCCTTTACTGTTCGCCGGAATAATCCTCGAAGGAGGTATCATTGGATTTGATACTAATATCGAGACAGGAGGCGCAGGTGCACGATATCTTGGTATAGGAACATCAAGAGCTTATAGAAGAGATATTGTCACCGTACATTTGAGAGCCGTTAGTACATTGACGGGTGAGGTTTTACTTAATGTACAAACATCTAAAACTATTTTAGCTGTCGCAAATGGTTACGATGTTTTTAAATTCGTTGATATGGAGACTCGTCTTGTAGAGATAGAAGATGGGACTACTGAAAATGAAAGTGTGACACGGTCACTTCGATCAACAATCGAAGCAGCTGTGTTGGAACTAATATACCAAGGTCATGACAGAGACTTTTGGGTAATTAAGGATGGACATCGTCATCCACATCAAGATGATGGGACTAACGAAAAACATTCTTTAAATGAGGAAGAATAAAATGAAAATGTTAAAAAGATATATCGCATTTGCTATTTTATTATGCCCTGTGGTTGTATTTGCTGGAGCCAATGATAACAAAATTTTGCTTGACCAGTCTGGAGATACACTAAACTTAACCATTGATCAAGTAGGTTATGGTAATAAGTTGTGTGGAAGTATTTCTAGCAGTGATTGCGCAACTGATTGGATATTGACTGGTAATACAGTAACTATGGACATCGACATGATCGGTAATTTAAACCAAATCTTTGGACCAACTTTATTTGATAATACTGACGTTGACTTATCGTTAACTGGTAATAGCAATATTTGGGATTGGAATGTAGGATATGGTGGAAGTGCTGACGCATCAGTTGTTGACGTAGCAGTTGGTGGAAACTCTAACCAGTTTGATATAGATTGGGCTTATAATGCTTCATCTGAAAGGTTAAATTTTGACCTGGATATTACTGGTGATTCCAACATTTGGGATATCAATATAGATGCTGATGATGTTACTTGGGATATTGATGTTGTTGGAGGTTCTAATAACTTTGCAACAACTCAATCTGATGGTGCTTATCAATCTCTAACTTTAGAGTGGATAGGCAGTAACGGAGACATTGATATACTACAATCATCAGGTACTTGTGGTGGTGGCATATCAAGTTGTTACGGGATCATAAATGCAGATTTTGATAGCGAAAATGCGGTTGTTAACATTAAGCAAAAAGATACTGGCGATTAGTTTATTTGCTAGTTCTTTAGTTTATGCCGATGATATCGGTGGTATAACAGAACACAAGGGCAGTGGTGGTATTACCCGAGAGGGAATGAATATTACCACTGAGCTTGGCTTAGGCGTGCAACAATTAGACCATGTTGAAACTGCCAACGGCCGGTTGCTTATGACTTTTTTGGATGATTCTGTAGTTCGCTTAACTGAACATACAGAAGTTACTTTGATAAAATATTATTACGATCCAAATAAGAAAACTCAAGCAAATATGACAATGAAATTTGTCGCTGGTACAGCAAGATTTTCTACAGGAAGATTAGGATTAGTACCAAAAGAAAATATAAAAATAGAAACTCCTACTGCAACGATTGGCGTTAGGGGTACAGATTTTACAACATCAGTAGATGAATTAGGTAGAAGTTTAGTTATACTTCTTCCAGAAACAGAATGTACCATTGATGGTGATTGCTCTCCTAGTGGAGAGATTACAGTAACTAATGAAGGTGGAGTAGTTGTTTTAACTGAAGCTTATCAAGCCACGATGGTTTCAAGTATAAGTACAGTGCCAACTCAACCAATAGTACTAAATAATATAAATTTAAATATGATAGACAATATGTTTATCGTGAGTCCACCAAATGAAATTGAAAAAAGACAAAATGAAGGAAGCGGCGGAGCTAGGAATGCTGATAACAATATTCTCGACTTCACTGATCTTGATACAGATTACTTAGCTGAAGATTTTTTAGCTGAAGATGATTTAGAATTTACAGAACTAGATATAGACTTACTTGACGTTGAATTTTTACAGGATGTATTAGTAGCATTAGAAGAAGTAAGTATATTTAATAGAAAAGCTGCAGGAGCTGGAGACGCAGGAGATATACAAGGAACTATAGCTCCCGGTTTTGATAAGGACACTCAATATAATACTATAATAGATCAGGGTGCTGGTCAAATTTGGTTCTATAGAGAAGTTAATGGAGTAATATCTGTTAGAATTCCAGTAGGAACAAATGCAACTTTGGATACAGAAAATGAAGGTAAAAGGAATAACATTATTGTTGGCGACGGCCAGTCTGTTGTTATCGTCATACGTCAAAGCGGATAACTACATAGAATTAAAAAACGTTGAATCAGACGCTTTAAATCTTACTATAGAACAAGTAGGAGCTAAAAATACTATTCAATGCTATCAAGATAACTGGTGTTACATAAAAGATAGTGTGACTATAGATCTTAAACAAGTTAATACATCTACTTCTACAAATACTATAGAGATATGGCATATTGAAGATGGCAATAATACTATACGATGGGGCCAAGGTGTTTCTTTAAATAATAAAAATTCAACAACGTGGCTATACGATGCTGATGAAGGCGGTGGCCATTATGCAAGAATAGATGTTCATGGTGGTGGTAATACATTTGTTGGGTATCAACAAAATGGTGGAGATACCGTTGGCCATATATTTACTTCACTTATCTTTAGTGATAATAATGACATATGGGTACGTCAAAAAAATAATGGTCAAAAAGAATTAAATTTATATACAACCTCAGACGGTAATGATATAGATATAATACAAAGAACTAATGGTGGGGAACACACAGCAAATATAAACTTACATGGTTCTTATCCTACAACTTTATCGTTAATACAACAAGGACAAACAGATCAATCTTATAGTTTAACTCAAACATGCCAAACAATTGGCGGTTGTTCTATAAGCGTGACACAAGGTAATTAATGTCAGACTGGATATTTCAAAAGTTAGTACCTTATGCAATAAGGTTTAGAGAATGGTCAAAAGGTAAAATTTGGATTCAAATACCATTGTGGATTTTAATATTATGGATGTTAGGATTTGCTAATCCTTATTGGTGTGTATATCCTGTTTGCTGGATCCAATGAAATACATATTATTATTACTATTTACTGTTAATGCTTCAGCTTTGGATTTAACTATTCCTGGCTTAGATATGACTTTACCAGAACAACCGGCTGTAAATTACGAAGATTTAAGATTTGTTGAATTTCAAAATCTAGAATTTTATGATATTCCAAGTAAATCTGATAAAGTTATATTTTGGACTCTTAATGCATTAGATGTTATAACAACATATGAAGGATTAAAACATTCTTCAAATGTATATGAACTAAATCCTTTATATCCTGCCAGACCTTCTCTTGGACAATTAGTAGTAGGTAAAGTTATTATTGGAAATTATATAATAAATAATTTTAATCTTAATAGTCAACAAGTAAGACTTATTAATACAAGCCTAACAATAGCGATCGCAAATAACTATGAAATATATAACTAGTATTTGGACCACAGTAATTATTTTTATTGGATTACTTGGACTAAGAATTATTGACGTTCCTTTAATAGAACAAATTAGATTAATAACTTTTGATAAATATATTCAATCACTTCCCGATAAAAAATCAGAAGAAGTTATTATAGTTAATATTGGAGAAAATTCTTTAGAAAAACTCGGTCAGTTTCCTTTCCCAAGACAAACATATGCTCAAATGATATCAGATCTGCGCGAAGCAAATGCTGGTATGATAGGTTTTACATTTATGTTTCCTGAATCTGATAGATTTGGTGGAGATGAAGTATTTGCATCATGGATAAAAGACAATGGTATTATATTATCTCAAGATGCAGATGCAAATGGTAGAAGCGAAACAGCTCCATATATCGGCACAGCAATCAAAGGTATAGGTGATCCTTATGATTATGCGTATGAATACGATGGATTAGTTACTAATATACCACAGTTAGAAGAGCAAGCTTGGGGCGTAGGTCTTATTAATGCAGCACAAGAAGTAGATAATATAACCAGAAGAATACCATTAATAAGTCAAGTAAATGATCAGCTCTATCCGGCATTCGCACTTGAGATAATTCGTGTTTTACAAGATAAAAAATCGTATACACTAAATGTAGAAGACTATGGAATAGTTGACGTAATGATTCCACCATACGAACCTATGAAAACAGACTCAAATGGTACAATATGGTTAAATACAAATTATACATTTACTGAATTAGAATATGGTGAACCTTTACCAGATCTTAAAGGACAAACTATAATACTAGGGGTAAGCGCGAAAGGTATTGCTCCGCAATTGCCAACTCCTCAAGGGTTATTTTATCCTCATCGTCTGCAAGCTTCGATAG
>MDTC01275213.1_pt1 | contig 16559 bp, 16 predicted proteins | sample 811181 | NCBI WGS metagenome assembly MDTC01 (sample SAMN05326644, study PRJNA326480) | marine metagenome | isolation source: seawater | place: Pacific Ocean: North | collected 2011 | reverse complement strand
TGTCTCTAAAGTTAATTTTTTACCATTAACTTCTAATTCTTCCTTATTTATTTTAAACATTATTTCCTTAAGTTAAGTTGTTTTATAACTTTATGGTAAGACTCAGTATTTTTCTTTTTAAGGTATGCAAGAAGTTTTTTTCGTTTATTTACTGATTTTGTCAAACCTAAAGTCGAGTGTTTGTCTTTTTTAAATTTTTTAAAGTGATCTGATAATTTCGTAATCTTATCAGTGAGTAAGCCAATTTGAATCTCGGTTGATCCAACATCTTTATCATGAGTGGCAAGATTTTTAATTATATCTTTTTTTTTCTTTATCATTGTCCTTATTTTTTTTAATCATTTTTTCAATCTTTTCAGCATATTCAAATGAGTTATCTTCAACAAATGTGAGTTTAGGAAGAAACTTTATATCTAGCCTTTTAGATAGCGCTTTTCTAACAAGATGCGAGTACTCAGTCAAGATTTTAACTGTTTCTTTAAGTTCTTCGCCACCTAAAGGTATTACATAAACTCTAGCAGTTTTAAGATCTGGGGTCATTCTGACTTCAGTGACTGTTGTAAGTTTAGAGTTAAAAGAGGGAATTTTAGCCTCATTTCTTATAAATAACTCTCCTAGATTTTGTTTTACTAGTTCACCAACTCTTAGTTGTCTTTGAGAAAATGGTCTTTGGTTGTTTTGAACTTTCATTATATTGACCTTTGTATTTCCTCTGAAAGATAAGACTCAATTACATCTTTCTCTTTAAAATCTATGAAATCTTTAATGCTTATACCGCATTCCAAGCCTGTGCCGACTTCTCGGACTTGATTCTTTTCTCTAAATATAGACAAAATTTCACCGCTATATACAACCACTCCGTCTCTAATTATCCTTGCTTTAGATTTACTTTTTATTTCACCGCTAATCACTTTTGATCCAGCTATTTTTCCTGCATTAGAAACTTTAAATATTTTTTGTATTTCTGCACTTCCTAGAACTGTTTCTTTGATATCTGGTTGTAAAAGACCTGATAAAGACTTTTCTATATATTCTAGAGCTTCATAAATTATATTAAAAAACTTAATTTCTATTTTTTGCTCTTCAGCTAATTTTTTTGCCTCTCGATTAGGTTTCACATTAAATCCAACAAGAATAGCATTGGAGGCTTTGGCAAGAGATACGTCTGTTTCATTAATCATGCCAATATCAGATAGTATGATTTTAGCCTCAACTTCGTTATGTTTAATTTTATCAATTGCCATTTTAATCGCTTCATTTGACCCTTGTACATCTGACTTAATAATAATATTTAATTCGTTTTTATTTTTTGAATTATCAAATAAGATTGTTTTATCTTTTGCCAATAATTTATTTTTTTCTGAGTTGTCTTTTCTAAATGCTGATGTCTTTTTAGCCTCATCCTCGTTTTTAGTTACAATAAACTCTGCACCGGCATACGCAGAGCTGTTCATACCTAAAATCTCAACTGGGGTTGAAGGTAATGCCTCATTTACAGTTTTACCCTCAAAATTTATCATTGCTCTAATTTTACCCCAAGTATCACCACAAATAAAATAATCTCCTCTTTCAAGTTTACCCCCAGTAATTAAAATTGTTGACACAGGTCCCTTTCCTTTATCAATTTTTGACTCTATTACTACGCCTGTAGCGCTATCCGAAAATGAAGCTTTAAGATCGAGAATTTCTGATTGTAGTAAAATACTTTCTTTCAATTTATCTAAATTGATTTTCTTTGTAGCTGAAACTTCTACGAATAGAGTATCCCCACTTAAATCTTCAGCAATTAGTTCATATTGCATCATCTCATTCTTTATTTTTGAAATATTTTTTTCAGGCAGATCACATTTGTTTATTGCAACAATTATAGGAACCTTGGCTGCCTTAGCATGTTTTATTGCTTCAACAGTTTGAGGTTTTATCCCATCATCTGCAGCAACTACGAGAACTACGATATCTGTAATTTTTGAGCCTCTAGCTCTCATTTCTGTAAATGCAGCGTGACCTGGTGTGTCTATAAAAGTGATAAGTTTATTGCCTTCTGTCTTTACTTGGTAGGCACCTATGTGCTGAGTTATACCCCCATGCTCTCCAGAAACAACATTGGAGTCTCTCATTGCATCTAATAAGGAAGTTTTGCCATGATCCACATGGCCCATAATTGTAACTACTGGCGGTCTAATTTTGACTTCACCTTCAAGTTTCTTTTCTACTTTTTCTCCAATTATAGAGGATTTTTCCTCAACTATGGGTTTATGACCGAATTCCTTTACAATGTATTCGGCAGTATCTTTATCTATATTATGATTAATTGTAGCAACAACTTTCATATTGAATAAGAATTTAATTATTTCACTGGATTTTTCAGCCATCCTATTTGAAAGTTCTTGTATGGTAATTTGCTCTGGAATTTTGACCTCTCTTATAACTTTTTTGAATTCTTTTTTTTCTTCAATCTCAGGTTTGTTCTTTTTTTCTTTCAACCTAGCTCTTTTTACTGAAGCAAGACTCCTTTGCTTAATTTCTATTTCTTCAACATTTAAAGCCCTTGAGACAGTTAATTTGAAATCTCTTTTATCGACAGGTCCTTTTAATTTTAACTTACTTTTACCTGCTGGTTTATTATCTTTCTTAATAAAATTTTTTGTAGCTTCTTGTTCTATAAACTTTCTAGTAAAGTTTTTTTGTTTTATTTCTTGGTTAAGATTAGGATTTTGAGAGGACTTAAACCTATTATTTACTTTATTTGATTTGAATGTTTTCTTTTTATCTACAGAAAAAGATTTTTTGCCTGATGTCGATATTGAGGAAGTATCAATTTTTTTTTTTTAAATTTGAAGATATTGTAAGCGTTTTCTTTTTATTTTTTTCCATAACATTACTTGTAAACTATGTTTCTAGCTGCCATAATTAAATCATCAGCCTCTTTTCTTGATAGGGAAAACTCTTCTAGGTAACCTTCTATTCTAATTTTTTTTCCCTTTACTTCATCATATCCCCCAATTAATTCATCAGAAGACAAATCAGCGAAATCATTTATTTTTTTTATATTTTTTTGACCTAAAATCACAAGCATACCTTGTGTCATACCTTTTAAATTTATAAGTTTTTCTTCAACTCCAAGTTCTTTAAGTTTTAATGCGACAGCCTCTTTTTCTTTAATTAATGTCTCCTTTGATCTACTAATTAATTCTTTAGCAGTTTCCTCATCAATCGCATCAATTTTTGAAATATTTTCAGTCGATGTATTAGCTATATCTTCTATAGATGTAAAACCTTCGGAAACTAATAATTGGCCTAAGGTTTCATCAACTTCAAGATTTTTAATCAAATTTTCAGTTCTTTCCTTAAATTCAGTTTGCCTTCTTTCAGAATCCTCCTTATCTGTTAAAATATCAATTTCATAATTAGTTAATTTAGAAGCTAATCTTACATTTTGACCTCTCCTGCCAATAGCCTTACTTAAATTTTCTTCTGTTAAAATAATATCTATTCTTTTATTGTCTTGATCTATCAAAACTTTTTGTATTTCAGCTGGTGATAAAGACTCTGAAATTAGAGTCGGAAGATCCTCTGTCCATTTAATAATATCAATTTTTTCGCCATGCAATTCATTTACTATCGTTTGTACTCTGCTACCTCTCATACCAACACAAGCACCAACTGGATCTATTGATGTATCTTGTGAATAAACACAAATCTTTGCACGGCTACCAGGATCTCTTGCTACAGATTTAATTTCAATTGTCCCTTCATAAATTTCAGGTACTTCCTGAAAAAATAATTTCGCTAAAAATTGGGGATGAGCTCTTGAAAGAAAAATCTGATGCCCTTTAAGTTCTTTTTTTACTTCATAACAATAAGCTTTTACTCTATCGCCTGTTTTTAAAATTTCCCTAGGAATTAATTCATCTTTTTTTATTACTCCTTCAGCTTTCCCCAAGTCTACAATTACATTGCCGTACTCGAGCCTTTTTATTAATCCACTTAAAATTTGTCCTTGCTTATCAATAAAGTCTTCGTATTGTCTGTTTTTTTCAGCTTCTCTTACTCTGCTACTAATGACTTGTTTAGCGCTTTGTGCCGCAATTCTACCAAAGTCAATTTGTGGAAGTTCTTCATAAGTTTTATCACCAATTTTTAAATTCTCGTCTTTTGGATTATTTTTTTTAGCTATTGCTAAAGAAATCTCTCTAGCGGGATCTTCAACCTTTTCTACAATCTCAAGTACTTTCTGTATCTTTATCTCCCCGCTCTCTCTATCAATAATTACTTCTATATTATTTTCATTACCAAATTTGGTAAGAGCTGCTTTCTGAATTGCACTCTCCATTGAACCAATTACAAGTTCTTTATCAATCGACTTTTCATTAGCTACAGCTTCTACAATCCTTAATAGTTCTGCTTTATCTAATCCTCGATTTAACATTTTATATCTCCTAAAAAAAAATGGGCAAAAGCCCATTTTGTATTTTTAACAATTTAACTATTTTTAGAAGAAAATTGGGGTTTTTTCAAGATTACAATTTAAATAAGTCTACTTTATCTGTTTTTTCCCAAGAAAATTCACCTTTATCAGTTGGTTTTCTCCCAAAGTGCCCATAAGCAGAGGTTACTTCATATATTGGATTATTTAATTTTAGCATTTCTCTTATGCCCCTTGGAGATAAATCAAAATTATTATTGATTATCTTTTTTACTTTTTCCTCTTTAGACTCGTCTCCATCTGCTAGCTTCAAATAAACTGATAAAGGTTTTGAAACTCCAATTGCATAAGCCAGTTGAATTAAACATTTAGCTGACACTCCTGAAGAAACAATATTTTTTGCTAAATATCGTGATGCATAAGCTGCTGATCTATCCACTTTTGTAGGATCTTTTCCCGAAAAAGCTCCACCGCCATGAGGAGCAGCACCTCCATAAGTATCGACTATAATTTTTCTTCCTGTAAGACCGGTGTCCCCATCGGGGCCACCAATTATAAACTGGCCTGTTGGATTTATGTAAATTTCTTTTGGGCTCAAATCTGCAAGGAAGTTTTCAGGTATTGATTTTTGTATATAAGGAATTACTAATTCTCTTACTTGCTCCTGATTTAAATTTTTTGAATGTTGAGTTGAGATAACAATTGATGTTACTTTGACTGGTTTATTTTTTTCGTAAAGCATTGTAACTTGACTTTTAGAATCTGGTTCGATGCCTTTTAAATTGCCTTTTTTTCTATCAGAAGCCATTAATCTAAGTATTTTATGTGAAAAATGAATTGGTGCTGGCATTAATTCTTCTGTCTCTTTGCAAGCATATCCAAACATTATACCTTGATCACCAGCACCTTCATCCTTATTTTCTTTAGAGTCAACTCCCATTGCAATGTCTGAGGATTGTTCATGTAAAAAAGTTTCAATTTTTGCTTTTTGCCAACTAAATCCCTCTTGATCGTATCCGATATCTTTAATGCAGTTTCTAATTTTCAAAATTAATTCATCTTTATCTATTTGAGGTCCTCTTGTCTCACCTGCTAAAATCACTTTATTAGTCGTAGTCAAGGTTTCACAGGCTACTCTTGATACAGGATCCTTTGATAGATATGTATCTACGACCATATCTGATATTCTGTCACAAACTTTATCTGGGTGACCTTCTGAAACTGACTCGCTTGTAAAAAGATAATTATTATTAGTCATTATTTTTTTTTTTGTAAAAACTAAAGATAAAAATATATGTAATTAAAAGAACAAAAAATATCAAATCATTTTTATTTTTATTCTTATTTTGTTTGATTAATAATGGTACTTCCAATTCAATATTTCCTTTTTCAGTAGCAGTTAATTTTTTAACAATTTCCCCTTTATTGTTTATAATAGCGCTAATACCCTTATTTGCTGATCTTATCAGAAACGAGTTTTGTTCAACAGCTCTGAATACTCCTTTAACAAAATGCTGATGTGGACCAATAGAGTTTCCAAACCAACCATCCTCAGAAATATTTATTATTATATTGGTATTCTCATCCGATGATTGTAGTAATTCCGGAAAAATAATTTCATAACAAATTAAGGGTAAAATATTCAATTTGTCGATTACTAGGTTATTTTGTCTTCCACCTGCTAAAAAAGATCCTTGACCTTCAGTAATTTTTTTCAATCCGATTTTATTGAGTATTTTTTCAAAAGGTAAATATTCACCAAAAGGAACAAGTTTTTGTTTATTGTACTCTCTCACTATTTCCATACGATTATTTACAATCACCATGCTATTATAAATCCCAAGGGTTTTCTTATCTACTCTGTTGACTCCAAATAGGATTAAATGATTATCGAAGAAACTCTTAGAAAAGGTTTCCCGTAAATCCAATACATCTTCGAAAGTATAACCACTAAAGACTCCTTCTGGCCAAACAAATAAGGTTTTTCGATCTTTATCAGGCTCGCTGTATTTAATTAATTTATCAAGTCTGTTTTTTATTTTGTTACTATCTAATCCATATTCTAACTTAAAGTTTGGTGAAATTGCTTTGATGTAATATTTTTTATCAGACGAGTCTAAAATATTTTGATTTTTATTTATTGAGTGGCTTCCAGAAATATATAAAACTAATATCGCTAATACAAGTGAAGTAAAGACTAAAAATTTATAAATTATTTTTGTTTTAAAAAACACTACCGCGGGTAAAGTAAAAATTGTGATTATAATTAAATTAAAACAAAAAAAACCAGATAAGTTTAAAATTTGTAGTATTTCTGTAGCCCAAGAAAAACTATAAGCCCATAAGTTCCAGGGGAATCCTGTCAAAATTTTTGCTCGTATGAAGTCAGAAATTGCAAGACTTGCAGAAAAGAAAAGTAGAGATGGAAAATTTAAATTTAAAAAGGGAGTAATAATTAAAATTGTTAGCGAAAAAAATAGGCTTAAAAACAAAGGGATAAATAAAAGACCAAATGGAATTAAATATTTGAAGTTATCATCAAAAGTTAAAGAATGAGTAATCCAGTGTAGATTACTTAAAAAAAAACCAAATCCAAACAATGAACCAAAAATAAATAAATTTCTTTTGTATGGTTTTTTTCTGTAAATATTTTTTGATTTTTTTTTAATATAAATAATCAAATAAAAAAATGAAGGTAAAACAATAAAGTTTACGATGGTAAAATTGAATGGTTGAAATGAAAAAACTGTAAGCGAACCAATAATTAAAGGAATTAAATATAGAGTGATTAAACGATTATTAAGATATTTATCTAACATTTAATCTAGGAATGATAAAAATTTTTTTTCAATTTTTATCATATTCTTAAATTCTTGATTTGTTTTATGATCATATCCAAATAGATGTAGCAATCCATGTACCCACAACTTATTGAATTCATTTATAAAAATCTCTTTCTTTTTTTTATTCCTCACTTTCTTTATATTTATGATTACGTCTCCTAAGTAAATTTCTTTATCTTTTTTTAAAATATTTTTTAATTGATTCTTACTATAAAAGGGAAATGATAAAACATCAGTACTTTTATTTTTTTTTCTAAACTTTTTATTGAGTTTTTTTATTTCATTATTACCAGAAAGTAATAAAGTAAAAAAAAAATTTTTATCTCGGTGTTTTCTGAAATTTTTATTTAAATTGTCTATTTTATTTTTAAGAAAAACTTTTGGATTTCTAATATATTTATTCCAATCATTATCATTAGTAATTAAGTTAATCTTTATCATCAGTGCTTTTTTTTTGATAAGCCCTAATGATTTTGGAAACTAAAGGATGTCTAACAACATCATTATGATCAAATTCAACAATTTTAATTTCTTTTAAATGTTTGAGTAAATTTTTTGAATTAATAAGTCCCGATTGAGATTTGTTTATTAAATCAATTTGAGACGGGTCTCCATTTACAACAAGTTTAGAATTTTCTCCTATTCTAGTAAGAAACATTTTGATTTGAGTCTCTGTTGCATTTTGAGCCTCGTCTAAGATTGCAAAACAATTCTTTAAAGTTCTTCCTCTCATGAATGCTAACGGGGCTATTTCTATTTCTCCAGATTCAATTTTTTTATCTATCTTATCTGCCCCGAAAAGTTCATAAAGGGCATCATAAAGTGGTCTTAGGTAAGGATCTACTTTTTCTTTCATATCTCCAGGAAGAAAACCAAGTTTTTCCCCTGCTTCAACTGCAGGCCTAGAAAGGATTACTCTTTCAATTTTTTTTTCTAGAAGCATTGTCACTGCAACAGATACAGCTAAAAAACTTTTTCCAGTTCCTGCTGGGCCAAGTGAAATAACTATATCATTTTCCTTTAAAGCTTTTATATATTCAGATTGTTTTTCTGACCTAGCTATTACAGACTTTCTTGGTGTTTTTATTAATTGCTTAAAAGATCTTATATTTGAATCTTCAATTTCTATATTTTTTTTCACTGAGAGAGTTATATCCTCTTTTTCAATTAATTTAGTTAAAGAATACTTATTTGCTAAAAATTTTATAGCCTCACAAAATAAATTTATATTAGTTTTTTTTCCCTTACAAGTAATTGAATTTCCTCTAAAATAAATGTTTGTGCTAGTCAATTTCGATAACTCTTTCAAATTTTGGTCAAATTCTCCGACTATAGACATTAACATTTCATTTTCTGTTATTTGTATATTAATTGTTTCGTTGTCAATTTTTTTGATTATTAAGTTTTGATCTAATTTGCTTATCTCCGACATCGTTATGCTGCAAACTCCTTTTGTAAATTTTTAGAGTTGATTTCTCCATATAGAGTATTCATGTTGCCCCCAGTAATATTTGTTAAATATATTTTTCCAATTAAATCTTGATTACTTTTCACTATTACAGAATTCAAAAATTCATCCCTGCCAAAGTAATGCTTTGTATTGCTTATATTATTTTCAAAAAGAACTTTGGACATTTTGTTGTATAGATTTCTTTTACTTCTTGCTTTTATTTCATCTGATAATTTTTGAAAAATGATTAATCTTTTTTTTGCTATTTTTTTGTCTGTTTGCGGAATATTAGCAGCAGGTGTTCCAGGGCGAGGACTAAAAATAAAAGAAAAAGAATTTATAAATTCAACTTTTTTCATTACTTTGAGAGTTTCATTGAAATCTTCATCAGTCTCTCCAGGGTATCCTATAATAAAATCGCTGGAAAATTTTATAGAAGATTTTACACTTTTTAATTTCTTGATTATTTCTAAGTAGTCTTCGATTGTATGTCTCCTATTCATTTTTTTTAAAATTTTATTTGAGCCACTTTGCACTGGTAGATGAATTATAGGCATCAATTTATCAATATCTCTATGCGCTATAATTAGATCCTCTGAAAAATCAATTGGATGTGATGTAGTATATCTAATTCTTTTTAGATTTTTAATTTTTGATATTTCATAAATTAAATTTGAAAGTTTTTTTTCTTTAAAATTATAAGCATTCACGTTTTGTCCAAGTAAGGTAATTTCTTTTGCTCCGTTGATTACTAAATTTTTGCACTCATCAACTAATTCTTTAATCGATCTAGAAAACTCTGCGCCTCTGGTGTAAGGAACTACACAAAATTTACAAAATTTATCACATCCCTCTTGTATAGTTAAAAAGGATGATACATTGCTATTGGAATTTTTTATTAAATTGAGTTTATCGAATTTATCTATTACTTCAAATTCAGTAGAATTAATTTTCTTTTTTTCTTTTTCTATCTTTAAAACCGTATGATTAAATTTATGATATGATTGAGGTCCAACAACCGCATCAATATATTTTTCTTTTTTAAGTAAGATTTCACCCTCAGCTTGAGCTACACATCCTGTAACAATTATTATCGGTTTTTTTTGATCTTTAAATCTTTTTTTGACACGTCCTATATCATGATAAACTTTATCTGTAGCTTTTTCTCTAATATGACAAGTATTAAGAACATAACAATCAGCTTCTTTTAAATGATCGGTCCTTTCATAATTTATTGAACTAACAAGATCATAAATACGATTACTATCGTACTCATTCATTTGACAGCCAAAAGTTTTTATGAAAATTTTTTTTTTCAAATTATTTTTTTATCTTTGATCCGTAAAGTTCAAGTTTATGGTCAACTAAATTATATCCAAGTTTTTTTGCAATTTTTTTTTGAAGTTCTTCTATATCTTTATCTACAAATTCAACAATTTCACCGCTGTTAATGTCAATTAAATGATTATGATCGTCATTTATTTCATACCTAGCTTTACCTGCTTTGAAATCATGTTTAACTAAAATACCTGCTTCTTCAAAAAGTTTGACTGTTCTATAAACTGTTGCAATACTAATTTTATCATCTAACGCTGTTACTCTTTTATGAAGTTCGTCGACGTCAGGATGATCCTTTGAGCCATAGACCTCTTTCGACTCTGAAAGGATTTTAGCTATGACTTTTCTTTGATCGGTTAAACGGACACCTTTCTGCTTACATTTCTCTTCAATAATACTCATATCTTAATTTAACTTAAATAGATGGGCTTAATCAATTTTTTTTCAATTAAATTTGCGTGAAATAAATTTTCTATATTTTGTTGATCAAATACCTTTAAATCATTGTTTCTGTAGCCAAATAATTTCACCTTTTTTGTGATTTTTAGGCCCTTTGCTACAGATAAGGATATTCTAGACCTTGAAAAGCTGCCTGGGCCTTGGTTAACTATAACACTAAAATTCTCGTCTATTATTACATTATGGTTATTTATGAAGTCGAAAATTTCATTAACTAGATTTTCATTATCAATTTTTTTATTTTTTAAATTATAAACAAAAAAATCTTTATTTATTCTCAAACCTAATTTATCATTCTTACCTATGCAGTTTATAATTAGAAAATTATTGATCATTTTATTTCTTATTATAGCTATTAAGATTAATCAATTAAAAGTATTAGCTCAAAATAATCATAATAATTTTGAAGATTATGGTTTAATTTCAATTATGTACCATAGATTTAATGAGAGTAAATATCCGTCTACTAATATTCAGTTAGATATTTTTAAAGAGCAACTAAGAATTATTGAAAAATCAGGTCTAAAATTTATACATCCTAAAGATTTTGAAAAAAGTTTATCTAATAATAAACAAGAAAGAAAAATTTTACTTACTATAGATGATGGTTTACTTTCATTTTATGAAAATGCTTGGCCTATTTTAAAAAAAAGAAAGATACCGTTTATACTTTTTATAAACACTAGAGAGGTTGGCTCTTTTAATTATATGAATTGGGAACAGATCGTTGAACTTTATAATAATGATAATGTTGAAATTGGCAACCATAGCCACTCACATGAATATCTCGTTGATGAAAATCCAGAGATTATTAAAAAGGATATATTAAAATCTATTGGAATATTTAAATCAAAGCTTGGAAAAAATTCTTTATTTTTTTCTTATCCCTTTGGAGAATATAGCTTAGAGTTCAAAAAAATTATTAAAGATTTGGGATTTAAGTACGCGTTCGGTCAACACTCTGGAGTGATTGATGAAACAAAAGACTTGTGGGAACTACCAAGATTTCCTATCAATGAAAAATATGGTGAAATATCAAGGTTTAAAACATTGGTCAAAACCCTCCCTCTTAAATACAAATCTATTTATCCAAAAGAAAGATATTTATTACAATCTAAAAATCCTCCAAGTGTAAGAATTGAATTTTATGAAGATGTAAAAAATTTGAAACAAATTACATGTTTTTCGAATGAGGGAAATAAATGGAGAAATTCTGAAATTTATTTTAATAAAAATAGAACTTTAGAAATAAAAATTTCTGAAAAATTTTTAGGAGAACGAGGAAGGATCAATTGTTCTTTAAAAGAAAAAGATGGTTTTTGGAGATGGCTTGGTATTCAATTTGTGATTGCCGAAAAGTAAAACTAGGAATTAATTTCCAACACTTTTTTTGATTTTGTTAATGTGACTGGTTCGAAGTCTGTAAGTCTATTTTCTTTTATTATTTGAGCAATAATTTTTGTATATTCTTTTCCAGTTTCTGCATAGTTGTCTAAAGTTTCTGTTAATTTCAATCCCTCTATTCTTCTATTTTTATTCCTTAATACAAACCTTTTTTCTCTTAATTTCCTATAACTTTTATGTGTATTTAAATTATTAATATAAGACTTTACTGAAGCTCTTAGAATTGGAAACTTCAAAATTTTATGAGATTTACTTTTATCTTTAAATAACGGTTCGATACCATTACCAGTCCAAGTCCACTGCCCAAACATTGCGTTACCTTCTAAGGCAAATCTAGAAGTTCCCCAACCGCTTTCTTTAGCTGCTTGAGCCAAAGCAAGAGAAGTTGGAATTATGTCCATTTTTTTTGTTAGATCATCAACTTTTCCATTTTTAACCTTATATTCCAATAGTTTTTGTCTTAACCATTGTTTTTCACTATCAGTTGTCATTTTTTTTGAAACAATTTTTTTAAGTTTAGCTCGATCCTCTAAAATTTTTTCATTTTCAGCTACAATCAAAGGCAAAACAATTTTTATAAAAGTTTCTTTTTTCAACTTCACGCTTTGTAATTCGTCAAGATCTCTTGGAAATTGAGTAAAATATATAGGCTTAACTTTTTTATCTTTTCTTACTTTATTCAAATCATAATTAACATCCTCAAAAAGATTTAGAACAGTCTCTGTTTTTAGATTTAAGTCTGGTAGAATTGATTTGCTTACTTTCTTATCTTTCTTAACAGCGATGTTAGGTTTTTTAGTTTGAATTTCAGGTTTTTTAGCTTCCTTTTTCTTAACTTCTGGTTTTTTTACTTCTTTTTCAATTTTAATTTTAGGTTTTGTTGTCTCAATCTTTTTTTCAGAAAAATCAAAACTTTTGTAAGTATTATACCCAACTATAATTGTAGTTGTAACTCCGACTACTAAGAAAAAACCAATTATAACATTTCTAGCGCTTTTTTGATCAATCTGTTGATTATAAATTGAATTAAAAACGTCAGTAAATAAATTTCCAAAAAAACTAAAAACCGTAGTTCCAAGTTTTGGGAAGATATTTAAGAAATTTATACCAGCATTTCCAGCCCCCTTCCATAAGTTGTTAAATCCATGGTTAACTCTCCTTGATGTATCGTATTTATAATTTTCTATTCTTCTAAAAAATCTATTTTTATCTTTAATTTTCTCTTCTTTGTAATCTATTATATTTGATTTGAGTTTTGATATTGGTTTTGAAAAATTTTCTTTAAAAAAATTAGTTTTAAATTCTTTAGGAATTGTAATTTTATTTTTTTTAAGAATAAGTTCAATTTGACCAATTGTTAAGTTTTTTCTTCTCTTAGTATATTCCTGAATTTCTTTTACATTGTAAATGTAAGCTAATTCTAAAAGTTTATCCCTGTAACTTAACTTCTTTTTCATAATTAAATTGCTTCAACCGAGTTTACCTCTTTCACGTAATGTTTTAAAAGATTTTGTACACCTTGTTTTAATGTCATTAAAGAACTAGGGCAACCTGAACAACTTCCTTGTAGTTCTACTTTTACAATACCATTTTCAAAAGATTTAAATTTAATATCGCCACCATCTCTTGCAACTGCTGGTCTTATCTTTGTGTCTAAAACCTCTATAATTCTTTTTTCTGTATCATCATTTTTACTAGATACTGATTCAACTTTTTTATTTTCTTTCAAAATTGGCTCATCATTATTTTCAAAGTAGTGGTTTAAATGTGAGATCACCATAGGTTTTAAATCATTCCAGGAAGCTTCCTCTGACTTATTTACTGATAAAAAATTTTTAGATAATAAAACCAGCTCGACACCTTTAAATCCTAAAAGTTCTTCAATAAATTTATTTTTTAGGTTTTTTGATTTACCTTTTTGAAATTCTTCGGTACCTATCGCAGATATTGTCTTCTCTGATAAGAATTTTATCGAATTAGGATTTGGTGTTGGTTCAGTTTGTATCATGGAAAATTTATATTATATCAATCCAACTTTTTCACGTATATTTTTAATGTTTTCCTCAGCAATAATATTAGCTTTTTCGGTACCTTTTTTCAAAATTCCTTTTAAGTAGGACTTGTCTTGTAGATATTTTGTAATTTCTTTACCAATAGGTGAAATTTCAGCAATTAATAGTTCCGCTAAATTTGATTTGAGAAATGAATACTCTTTTCCAGACATCTCGTTTAAAACTTTGTCAATACTGATTTTTGATATCTCTGAATAAATAGTTATTAAATTTAAAGCCTCAGGTTTTTTTTCTAAACTTTTGAAATTATCTGGTATCACTTCAGAGTCAGATTTTGCTTTTTTTATTTTTTTATTTATTTCATCTGCACTATCTTTAAGATTTATTCTAGAGTAATCAGACTCCTCCGATTTACTCATTTTTTTAGTCCCATCTCTTAAACTCATAACTCGCGAAACATTTTTAGGTATCAGGGGTTCTGGAAGTGGGAAAAAATCTTTACAATTAAAATCATTATTAAATTTTTGAGCTATATCTCTCGATAATTCTAAATGCTGTTTTTGATCTGCGCCAACCGGAACATGAGTAGCTTTATACAAAAGTATATCTGCAGCCATTAAATTTGGATAAATGTAAAGTCCAACACTTGCTTTCTCTTTATCAGATCCAGCTTTGTCTTTAAATTGTGTCATTCTATTTAACCATCCAATTCTAGAAACACAATTTAAAATCCAAGCTAGCTCTGTATGACCCGAAACTGAAGATTGATTAAATAATATACTTTTTTTCGGATCAAGTCCCGTTGCAAGAAAACTGGCTACTGTCTCTAAAACACTATTGCTCAAATCAGCGGGTTTTTGAAAAGAAGTTATAGCATGTAAATCTACAACACAGTAGATACACTTCATTTCTTTCTGAAGCGAAACGAAGTTTTTTAAAGCTCCAAGATAATTTCCTAAATGTAAATTGCCAGTTGGTTGAACTCCAGAAAATACTAATTTTTTTTTACTCATTTAATTTGTTTTATAATTTTTAATTTTAAGTAAGCCAAATAAATAACAAGATAACAAATAAACAATCCCTGCGAAACATATAATAATGATTAAATAAATCGACTTATAAGTGTATGAGTAATCAAGAAAAGTTGAATATTTTCCCAGTGTAAATATAAGCGCAAAAGCCATTATAGCTGAGGAGATTATAATTTTTAATGTATTTTGAAATAAAAGTTTTTGTAAAAGTAAATAATTATTTTTTTTTAAAAAAAATAAAAAAATTAGAACACCTATCCAAGTAGAAAAAGAGGTAGCAATTGGAATAATTAAAAACCCTATTTTGCTAAAAAAACTTACGCTTATTAAAACATTTAATAAGACGATAAATGATGAAATATAAAATGGAATTTTTGTATTGTCTCTTGCAAAGAAAAAATTAGCTAAAATTTTTATTAGTGAAAAAGCAACCACTCCTAATCCAAATAACATTAAAGCATCTGATGTCGTTTTAACATCATTAGATGTGAAAGAACCATATCCAAACAAACCATTTACTATTTCTTCTGATGCAATTATCAGAGCTACACTAGCAGGTATTGAAAGCAACAGTGATAATTGGATAGAACTGCTTTGAATTTTGGAGATTTTAGAAAAATTTTTTAACTTAAATGCCTTGGAGAGAACAGGTAACGAAACTGTACCTACTGCTATTCCTGCTATAGCTAAATTAATTTGATAAACTCTCTCTGCATAATATAAGTATGAAACAGCTCCTGATTGGAAAGAGGCAATTATTGTTCCAACTAATATATTAATTTGTGTAACGCCAGATGAAAAAATACTCGGTAATAATTTTTTAAAAAAGAATTTTACCCTACTAGAAATTCTAAAACTAAATTTAATACTTGGTTTATAGAACTTTAAAGTAAAATAGATTAATAAAATCAATTGTATGACCCCTGCAATTGTTACTCCATAAGAAAGCTGTTTTGCAAAGTTTAAATCCTGGAAATAAGATACTAAAATACTTATTATTAAAATTACGTTTAAAACTATTGGTGCTCCAGCTGCAGCGGCAAACTTATTATAGGAGTTTAAAATTCCCGAAAAAAAAGATGAGAGGCAAACAAATATTAAAAAGGGGAATGTAATTCTTGTAAACTCAACAGCAAGATTAAATTTAGTATTGTCTGTTATAAAACCTGGTGAAATTAAATAAACTAAATAAGGTGTAAAGATTTCAGCAAGCGTTACGATAAAAAGTAAAATAAATACTAGAAGGCTTAAAACATTGTCAGCAAAGATTTTTGCAGCATTATTGCTCTTTAACCTAGCTGAAGTATAGCTAGGTATAAAAGCTGCATTAAAAGTCCCTTCAGCAAAAAGACGTCTAAAAGTATTTGGCAATCTAAAAGCGACAAAAAAAGCGTCTGCAAAAATTGATGCCCCTAAAAAAATTGCAATTAAAATATCTCTGAAATATCCTAATATCCTACTTAAAAGGGTGAAAAAACTAAATATTGATGCCGAAGAAAGTAAGTTCATAAATAATCTAAATTAGGCCATAAATTTATAGTGAATTAATTTTCTTTATATTACATACTCATAGAAATAAATGCCAAAGAAAACAGA
>MDTC01093659.1_pt1 | contig 16559 bp, 15 predicted proteins | sample 811181 | NCBI WGS metagenome assembly MDTC01 (sample SAMN05326644, study PRJNA326480) | marine metagenome | isolation source: seawater | place: Pacific Ocean: North | collected 2011 | reverse complement strand
GTAGCGGAGGAGAGATTTGAACTCCCGACCTTCGGATTATGATTCCGCTGCTCTAACCAACTGAGCTACTCCGCCATAAACGGCTAAAGTTATATCACAATGTTTTAAATGTCTAAATTATTTTAATTTTTAAAACAAATTTTTTTAAAAAAGTCTTTGCTTTTTTTTTATGTTTTGTAATTTCTTTTATTGTCGAATTAAACAGGAGATAAATAGCTTAATGAACTATAAATCAAAAAATGATTTTTTAAAAAAAGTAGAATTGAAATTTCCAAATGAAAACGAATTTCACCAAGCAGTGGAAGAAGTTATAAATTCCATATGGGATACCGTACAGGATAATGAACTTTATTTAAATAATAATATTTTAGACCGTATCATTACACCTGAAAGAGCAATAATTTTTAGAGTCCCTTGGATTGATGATAATGGAAGTGTTCATGTTAACCTTGGATATAGAATTCAGTTTAATTCAGCTATTGGACCATATAAAGGCGGTTTAAGGTTCCATCCTAGTGTTAATTTAGGAATTCTAAAATTTTTAGCTTTTGAACAAATATTTAAAAATAGCCTTACTGGACTTAGTATGGGCGGAGGTAAAGGTGGTTCAGATTTTGATCCAAAAGGAAAGTCTGATAATGAAATTATGAAATTTTGTCAATCTTTTATGACTGAACTTTCAAAACATATTGGACATAATACAGATGTTCCCGCTGGAGATATTGGTGTTGGTGGAAGAGAAATAGGTTATATGTTTGGACAGTATAAAAGATTAAGAAATGAGTTTACCGGGGTTTTAACTGGAAAGAAAACCAATTGGGGAGGTAGTTTAATTCGTCCTGAAGCTACTGGATATGGTGCTGTATATTTCGTAAATGAGATGTTAAAAACAAGAAAAGATTCTTTATCTGGAAAAGTGGTCACTATTTCTGGCTCTGGTAATGTTGCTCAGTTTGCTTGCGAAAAACTTATTCATCTAGATGCTAAACCAGTTACTTTATCAGATTCATCAGGATATATTTATGATCCTGAAGGAATTTCACTTGAAAAGTTAGAATTTGTAAAAAAGTTGAAGGAAAAAAGGTCTGCTCGAATTTCAGAGTATGCAAAAAAATTCAATGTAGACTTCATTGAAGGAAAAACACCGTGGGAAGTTAATTGTCATATTGCTTTGCCATGTGCGACTCAAAACGAGTTAAATGCAGAAGATGCTAAGTTGCTTACTAAAAATGGATGTTTTGTTGTAGCTGAAGGAGCAAATATGCCTTCAACTACTAGTGCGGTACAACATTTTATTGATGAAAAAATCTTATTTGGTCCTGGTAAAGCTGCCAATGCTGGTGGCGTAGCAGTATCTGGAATCGAAATGAGTCAAAACAGCACAAGAATGCCTTTAATGAGCGAGGAGGTAGATAGCTTGCTTAAGGATATTATGAAAAGAATTCATAGTACATGTGTCAAGTACGGGACTAAAGATGATTTCATTAATTATGTAGATGGTGCCAATGTTGGTGGGTTTGTAAGAGTTGCAGATTCAATGATTGATCAAGGAATTGTTTAGATTAATTAGTATCTTATGCCATTATGATGCGTAAGATTTCATCAATTGACTTTAAATCGTCAAATACTACATCTGGTAAGACAGTCCTCATGAGAGTTGACTATAATGTACCTGTAGAAAACAATCTTGTTGTTGATGACTTTAGAATTTTAAAATCCCTAACTACTATTCAGTACTGTTTAGAACAAGGATCAAAAGTTGTTTTAATGTCTCACATGGGAAGGCCTAAGGGTGTAAAAAATAAAAATCTTTCCTTAATGCCTGCAGGTGAAAAGCTTGCTGAATTGCTAGAAATGCCAATCAAATTTTCAAATGATTGTATTTCTGAAGATGCAATTGATGTATCAAAAAATTTGAAAGATGGAGAAATTCATTTGTTAGAAAATCTAAGATTTTATAATGAAGAAACTCAAAATGATCCATACTTTGCTGCTCAGTTAGCAAAACATGGTTCAATATATATTAACGATGCTTTTGGAACAGCTCATCGAGAACATGCATCCAACTCAAGTATTACTAGTCATTTTGCTACAAAGGGAATGGGGATTTTAATAGAAAAAGAAGTAAAATTCTTATCAGAAAATTTATCTAATCCATCAAAACCTCTAACGCTTATTATTGGTGGATCTAAGATTGATACTAAAATAGCTGTAATTGAAAATTTCTTGGGTCTTGCTGATAATATTATTATTGGTGGTGCAATGGCAAATACATTTATTGCTAGCATGGGTAGAAAAGTAGGACTATCATTGATGGAGAAAGAAAAAGTTGATACAGCTTCAATTTTAATAAATAAAGCTAATAGAAAAAAAACTAAGATAGTTTTACCTATTGATTTTACTGGGGAATTAAAAAAATTTGGATCCGGAGATATTTGCAGTGCTGATGCTAATAATATACCAAGTCAAATGATTTGTGAAGATATTGGAATGAAATCAATTAATCTTTTTACAAAAATAATATCAGAGTCAGAAACAGTTCTTTGGAATGGAACAGTAGGAGTAGCTGAAAATCCTAACTTTGCGAATGGAACAAATAGAATGGTTGATGCTATCATTGAAAACGAGCTAATTTCAATTGTTGGAGGCGGCGATACAGTAGCAGCAATTAGAAATTATAATGAAGAATTTATAGATCAATTTTCGCATGTTTCAACTGGAGGAGGTTCATGCTTAGAAATGTTATCAGGAAGTAAACTTTCATCATTGGAAAAGTTAAAAAAATAAATGAATAAAATTTTTGCAGCAAATTGGAAAATGTATTTAAACGAACAAGAGTCTCTTGATTTCGTATCAAAAATCTTATCTAATAAAAGTTTATTTTTATCTAATAAAGTAATGATTTTTCCCAGTCATACCGCTATAAGTTCTGTAAAAAGTGCTCTTCGAAATTTTTCAAGTATTCAGGTTGGAATGCAAGATTGTGACATGGAGATGAATGGTGCAGTTACTGGTTCTAATTCTATCAATTCTACATTTGTTGATTCTTGTATTGTTGGTCATTCTGAAAGAAGAACTATATTCAAAGAAAATGAAAAAATTATTAAGCAAAAATTAGAGAATTCTCTTAAAAGTGTTGAGTCTGTAATTCTTTGTATTGGAGAAACTTTAGAAGAAAAAAAACAAGATAAAACTTTCAAGGTAATTGATAGACAATTATCAATTCTTCCTGATACATTAAATGAAAAAAAGCTTATTATTGCTTATGAGCCAGTTTGGGCAATTGGAACTGGTATGGTTGCTTCAAATGATTACATTGAAGAAGTTCTTTCCTATATAAATAATGCTATAAAAAGTTTATATTCCGATGAAATACTGAGCAATATAAATTTATTTTATGGTGGTTCAGTTGATGAGCATTCTGTTGAAAGCTTATCTACAATACCTTTATTAGATGGTTTTTTGATAGGTAGCGCTAGTGCAGATTTTAAAAAATTTGAAAATATTTTAAAGAAAATGAGGTAATATGATTCAATTTTTAATAACGATACATACAATAATTAGTATTTTGCTGATAATAGTTGTTCTTATGCAATCAGGGCAAGGAGGTTTGAACTCTATGATGAGTGGAACAGCCAATTCAATGATGGGATCAACAGGGGCCAATGATTTTATCACAAAATTAACTACAGGTCTTGGAATTGCTTTCATTGGACTTGCAATGCTTATTGGTGCTTTAAGCGGGGAGTCTAGAACAACTTCTGAATCCATTTTACAGAAAGATGCGGAATCAAGACAAGTCGATGAGATGATACCACAAGAATTTTCTCTTCCTTCAACAGATGAGTTAATTCCAGAAGAATCCTCAACAAATTAATTCTTGCCGAAGTGGTGGAATTGGTAGACACGCTAGCTTGAGGGGCTAGTGGAGGAAACTCTGTGTGGGTTCAAGTCCCGCCTTCGGCACAAAATATTTATTTAACATTTTTTTTAAAAGATTAATAGATTTAAAGATACTTAAAAAAAACATAAGGCAATAAAATGAAAAACTTTATTTTAATACTTATTACTTTAACTGCAATTTATGCTCAGACATCAGCTGTCGATCTGTATGAGCAATCTCAAAAAGCACTCTCTTCTGGGAATATTGAGCTTGCCGGAGAAAAAATTAGAGCTGCTATAGAAGCAGATAAATCTAACGATTCATTCAGAAAAGAGTTTGATAGGTTAAATGGTCTAAGAAATAAAATGATCAACTCTAACAGATCAGTAAAAGATGGAAGGTTTGATGATGCCATTCAAGGGTTTTCAGACGTTTTAGCAAGTGTACCTAATTCTTCAGAAGCTTTATATGGAACTGGAAAAGCTTATGAAGGAAAGAAAGAGTATTTGACTTCAGTTGATTTTTACAAGAAATCTCTTCGTATAGATTCTAATTATACTAAATCTAAACAATCAATTTCGAACGTAGCTAAAAAATTATACAATAGCGCAAATCAGGATTATAAGAATGGAAATTTGGAAATGGCTCTAACAAAATATGATCAAGTTTTAATGATTAATTCTAGATTGTATCAAGCATACTTTCAGATGGGTGTTTTGCAAAAGAAAATGGGTAATTTAACTTTATCAATTGAAAATTATTTAAAAGCTTTAGATATCAAAAAAACATTTGATAAAGGATGGTACAATTTAGGGCTAGCATATAAAGAAAATGGCGATGTAGAGAATGCAAAAAAATCTTTTGAAGAAACAGTTAGATTGAATAAAAAATATTACAAAGCTCACAAAAGCTTAGGAGACCTTTTTATTGATTTAGAGGACTTTGATGATGCTATTTCTAGTTTTAAGAAAGCAGTTGAAGTAAAATCTAATTATTCTGCTGCTTATCATGGTCTAGGTATCACTTATGCAAAAATAGGAAATTATGGTAAGTCAGCTGAATCGCTATCAAAGGCTGTTGAGCTTTCTCCTAAAGAGTTTCTATCATGGTTTCATTTAGCAGAAGCTTATAATAAGTTAAATGATTGCGAAGCAGCTAAAAATGCAGCTCTTGAATCAATTGATTTAAAGAAAAATTTTGGTGGCGGTTGGTTTGAATTAGGGATTGCCGAATATTGTGGCGGAAAAGGCAATAAGAATTCCTCAATAAACCATTTTGAAAAAGCAAGAAATGATCGTGAATGGAGAAAGATGGCTGAGTATGAAATTGATCGTGTAAGAAATCCAGAAAAATACGAGCAATGATCAAAGCTGTTATCTTTGATTTAGATAATACACTTTTAGATTTTATCAAAATGAAGAGAGAGGCGGTGCAAAATGCATTACTTTCTATGAAAGAAGCTGGCCTAGAGCTAGATATAGATAAGTCTTATGAACAAGTAATGTCTATTTATGAAACTGAAGGATGGGAGCATCAACTAGTTTTCAATAAATTTTTAAACGATAAAATTGGTTATGTAGATAATAAATATCTTGCTGCAGCAATTGTTGCATACAGAAGAGGAAAAGAAGCTAATTTAAAAGCTTACCCAAATGTTCACAGAACTCTTAATCATTTAATGAAAAATGGTATAAAGCTTGCAATTGTTTCTGATGCCCCAAGCAGAGAGGCGTGGATGAGAATCTATTATTTAAATCTCCATCATATGTTTGATACTGTAGTTACATTTGATGACTCAAAAGAGAGAAAGCCTTCTCCAAAACCTTTTAATTTAGTTTTAAAAAAATTAGCCTTATCAAAAGAAGACGTTGTTATGATCGGCGATTGGCCTGAAAGAGATGTCGCAGGTGCTAATAGTCTTGGAATAAAAACAATCTTTGCCAGATATGGCGATACCTTCGGAGTAAAAAATTCTGGTGCAAATTGGGATATTGATGACATATCTGAAATTATTCAAATAGTTGAAAGTGAAAATGGAAAATAAGCTTTCTGTTGGAGTAGATATTATATCTATTGAAAGAATTAGAGGCATTCTAACATCATCTAGAAGAAATAGATTTCTATCAAAAATATTCTCATCTAAAGAAATTGATGATGCATCATCAAGACCTAACGAAGCACAATTTTTTGCTGGAAGATTTGCCGCTAAAGAAGCTTTCAAAAAAGCTAGCTCAAATGAATGCTTTTCACAATCACACAGTTTCAAATCAATTGAAGTATTCAATCATAAGAGCGGAAAGCCTGGTATCAAAGATTTAAATTATCAAAATATTGAGTTATCTATTTCACATGATGGGAACTATGCAATTGCATTCTGCGTTTTAAGCTAATGGATTATTTTGAGATAAACGGAAAGAAACAACTTAACGGAGAAGTTGAAATCAGCGGAGCTAAAAATGCAGTTTTACCTTTAATGGCCGCTGGTATACTTAATAGTAAAAAATTACAGATTATCAATGTTCCTTATTTATCAGATTCTTCTACTATGGCTAAACTGTTAGAAAGTATGGGAGCCAAGGTTGCTTTTGATAGTCATAATTCTATTACAGTCGATTCATCAAGCTTAGATAACCCTTTTGCATCATACGATCTAGTTAAAACGATGAGAGCATCTTTTTATGTTTTAGGTCCCTTGATTGCAAAATTTGGATATGCTAAAGTTTCATTACCTGGAGGATGTGCTTGGGGTCCAAGGCCGGTAGATTTTCATCTAGATGGTTTTAAAGCTTTAGGTGTAGATATCAAAATAGAAAATGGATATGTAATTGCTAGAGCTAAAGAAATACTTGGTAACAAAATACATTTTCCCAAAATATCTGTTGGTGCAACGGGCAATGTTATTATGGCTGCTGTTCTTGCTAATGGAATTACAACACTCTCAAATGCTGCTGCTGAACCAGAAATTCAACAGCTTTGCAATATGTTGAATAGTATGGGTGCTAAAATCGAAGGCATAGGTTCAAATACTCTTAAAATTGAAGGAGTTCATTCTTTAGATTCAATAGACAAAATTTCTGTTATTCCAGATAGAATAGAAGCTGGCACGTTTATGATTGCAGCAGCAGCTGTTGGTGGAAAGGTAAAAATTAAAAATATTATTCCAGAACACTTGGATAGTCTAAGTAATTATTTAAAAAAAGCTAAAGTTCAAGTAGATATTGGTTCAGATTATATTTTTATTAAGTCAGATGGGCGAACTATTGTTTCTACAGATATGGAAACAAATGAATATCCTGGATTTCCTACCGATCTCCAAGCTCAATGGATGACGTTGATGTGTTTAGCAGACGGAGTTTCAACTATCAAAGAAAATATTTATTACGATAGATTTACTCACATAATGGAACTAAATAGGCTAAACTGTGATATAAGATTGGAAAATTCGATTGCAAAAATTCAAGGAAATCAAAATCTTGTTGGTGCTGATGTAATGTCAACAGATATTAGAGCATCTGCAGCACTAATTATTGCTGCATTATGCGCTGAAGGAAAAACAAAGATAAGTAGAATTTATCATATTGATAGAGGTTATGATAAAATTGAGGAAAAATTATCTAATCTCGGAGCTGAAATTATTAGAAAAAAATAATCGAATTATTGTTGTTTTTGATATAATTATTTATAGATTTATCCCGAGACATGAAAATTGTTATTATAGGTGCTGGAGAAGTAGGCTTTCATGTAGCCAAATCTCTAAGTGAACTCGATTATGATATATCAGTAATTGATATCGATCATGCTAAATGTTCAAGAGCGAATGAGCATTTAGATGTTATTGTTACTCAAGGAAACGGTTCAGATGAAAAAATTTTAAAAGATATTAATGTCGCTGAAGCAGACTACGTTTTTTGTCTTACAAATTCCGATGAAACAAATCTAATCTCTTCATTGCAATGCCATAATTTGGGAGCAAAAAAAATTATTGCCCGTCTAAGAGATTTGGATTACTCAAGAAATGGAAATGCATTACCACCAGAAAAATTTGGTGTAGATATTGTAATTCATCCAGAAGCTGAAGTAGCTAAGGAAATAATTAGATTAGTAAAACATCCTTACGCTGACAAGTTTTATGAATTTGAAGGTGGAAAAGCAGTCTTATTTTCAAAAAAAATTAATCATCGATCAAAATTATGTAGTATGACTGTTGAAGAATTTCATAATATGAATACTGATTTTAAAAGCTTAATAATTGCTGTCATTCGCGGTGAAAAGATGACTATCCCAACAACAACTTTTAAGTTTGAACCTGACGATTATGTATTCTTTTTTGTTAGATCTAAAAATTTGAATCAATTGCTGACTGGATTAGAAATAGAAAATTCTGATTCAAAAAGAGTGATGATTGCTGGAGCTGGTAAAATTGGAAGAAGGATTGCTGCTCTTTTAGAGGATGAAATGTCTGTAAGATTAATTGAAAAATCCAAAGATAAGGCTATTCAGATTGCCAATAATCTTGATAAAACAATTGTTTTAAATTCAGATGCTACAGACATAGAGTTTTTGAAGGGTGAAAATATATCAGATGTTGATTCATTTGTTGCAGTAACAGAAGATCAACAACTAAATTTATTAGCCGGAATTTTATCTAAACAATTAAAAGCTACACAATCAATTATCCATGTAACAAATCCAGATTATGTAAGAAATATGTCTGATTTAGGGATTGGTTCAATTGTAAGTAAAAACACAGTAAGTGTAAATGCGGTAATCAAATCTATAAGAATTGATCAAAAAGAGCATGTAATACAACTTTTTAGTTCTTTGGATATGGAAGCCATAGAATTGGTTGCAGAGAAAGACTCTAAAGCCGTTAGATTGCCTATATCAAACCTTAACTTTCCTCATGGATGTATAGCTGCTTTAGTAAATCACAATGGTCATATTAAAATTCCTGCAGGTGATTTTCAAATAAGCGAAAACGATACTGTTTTAATTTTCTGTATTAATTCTAAAATTAGAGAAGTTAGTAAAATTTTTAGTAGCGAATAATGAGTCTAAAACCAACATTTAGGCTATTATCAATTTTGATAGCAGTATTATCAATCTTTTTAATAATACCTGCGACAATAGAGTATTTTGAATCAGAAAAATTTTATTTATTTAAAATTTCTATTATATCAATTTTATGCTCAATTCCAGTATGGTATTTTTCAAGAAAAGCAAAATCATTTTCCAACAAAGATGTTTTTCTAGTTATTGTGTTATGTTGGATTTCGGCTTCAATTTTTGGATCAATTCCATTTTATCTTTCTGGTAGCTTTGATGGATATTCAAACGCCCTTTTTGAATCGGTTTCAGGCGTAACAACAACTGGGGCTACTATTTTGGATGATATTGAAATTATGCCTAAAAGCATTCTTTTCTGGAGATCATTTCTTCAATGGTTTGGTGGGCTTGGTATTGTAATTTTTACAATTGCATTATTACCTTTACTTGGAGTGTCAGGGGAGAAAATTTTTAACCTTGAATATCCAGGACCTTCTTCTGAAAAAATAACTCCTAGAATTAAAGATACTGCTAGATTATTAATTAAATTTTATGTTGGTTTTACTCTAGCACTATTTTTTCTATTATCATATAGTATGTCTTTTTTTGATGCTATTTGTCATGCAATGACAACAATGCCTTCTGGTGGTTTTTCAACTTTCAATGATAGTATTAATGGACAATCAGACTATATTAAATCTGTTATTTTATTATTTATGCTTATTACTGGAACAAATTTTGCTCTTCATTTTAGAGCGGTCAATTTAGGACTTAAGTCATATCAACGAGATAGGGAATTTCAATATTATATATTGGTATGTATATTTTTTTCAGGCCTTATATTTTCATTAGGATTTTTTAATAGTGACGAAAATTCTCCTTTAGATATAGCCTTCCAAACTATATCAATTGTAACTACAACTGGATACACTTCTACTAACTACAGTAACTGGTCTCCATTTATATCACAATACCTATTGTTTATTTTAATGTTTACTGGGGCAATGGGTGGCTCAACTAGCGGAGGTATTAAATTAATTAGAATTGTTGCACTTATAAAATATGTAAGAGTAGAATTAAAGAGGGCATTGCATGAAAAAGCAATTATTCCCGTAAGAATTGGTAGAAAGGTATTGTCCGATGAGTTGATAAGAAAAACATTGGCATTTTTTTTGTTTTACGTTCTATTCTTTTTTATCGCATCTATTATTTTTGTAATGCTTGGAGATAATTTAGAGTCATCAATTGGTGCTGCTGCATCTGCTATGGGTAATATTGGTCCCTCAATAGGTGAATATGGAGCTATGGACAATTATGGTAACATGCACACTGTTGGAAAGTATTTAATGATGTTTGGTATGATATTAGGGCGTTTAGAGATATTTGCTGTTCTTGTGCTATTTACCAAAACATTCTGGAGATCATAATATTAGTATACAGTCCAAAATTTTAGGCCTTCCTAAACAGCCGGGTATATATCAATTTAAAGATATAAATGATAAAATTATTTATATAGGAAAAGCGAAAAATTTAAGAAATCGTGTTAAATCATATTTTCTTAAAAAATCATATCGTACTCCAAAAGAACAATCTTTATTAAAAAAAATAGAAGATTTTGAATGGATTGTATGTCAAGATGAGGCAGATGCATTTATTACAGAAGCAACGCTCATTAAAAAATTTAAGCCAAAATATAATGTTCAATTAAAAGATGATAAGTCTTTTCCTTATTTAAAAATTACAAAAGAACAATTTCCAAAAGTTTTTATTACTAGAAAGATTTATAATGATAAAGCTAAATATTTTGGTCCTTATACAGACGTAAAATCTATGAGAAGGTTAGTGGATGTTCTTTATAAAGCGTTTCCAATAAGAAATTGTTATATAGAGTTAGATGAGATTGATGAAAAAACTAATCAACCAATGGTTTTAAAAAATGGATTAGGTATACGAACAATCACTGAGAATGAATATAGGGAAATGGTTTTAGATATGATTGCATTTTTAAAAGGTGATACAAATGGTGTTGAAAAAAAACTATCTTCACAAATGGATTATTATTCTTCAAAACTTATGTATGAAGATTCTGGGAGAATTAGAGATCAATTAAAAGCAATTAATTCGTTTAAAACCGGACAACGAAAATTAGAAGCAGATTTTTCTAATCGCGATGTAGTTGGTTTCCAAAATAAAGATAAACACTTTGTTGTTGTAATTTTACGAATTAGAGAAGGAAGAATATTAAGCAGAGAAAAAATTTCTTTAGACTCTGATGAATCACTAGATAAAATTTTAAGAACTGTAGTCATCAATTTTTATATGAATGCAGCATATATACCGAATAAAATATACTTTCCAGAATTGCCTGAAGAGGCTTATGAACTTGAATCTTGGTTGACTGAAAAAGCAAAGAGAAAAGTAGTATTTCATGTTCCTCAAAGAGCAGTAAAGTTACAAGAACTAAAGCTTGCCAATCGAAATGCTAAGCTATTATTAAATGAATGGTTATTGAATATTGAAAAAAGAAAAGATTATATACCAAGACTTTTAAATGAGTTAAAAGATATTTTAAATCTTAAAAAACCTCCAAGATTAATTGAGGCGTTTGACATATCTCACCTTGGAGGAACTAATACAGTTGCTTCAATGGTAGTTTTTAAGGATGGTAAACCATATAAAAGTGCATATAGAAAATTTAACATAAATGTCGATAAAGTAGACGATTTTGAATCAATGAGAGAAGTAGTTTTCAGACGGTATAAGCGACAACTGGATGAGGAAAATATATTACCTGATCTTATTCTAATTGATGGCGGAAAAGGTCAATTATCGGCTGCTTTAGAGTCTTTGAATAATTTAAAGGTTAACCTACCAATTATAGCTTTGGCTAAGCGTTTAGAAGAGTTATTTTTACCAGGACAAAGCGAGTCTTTACGAGTCGCAAAAAATTCACCTGCCTTAAATGTCTTAAAGCAATTGAGAGATGAGGCGCATAGGTTTGCAATTACATTTCAAAGACAAAAAAGAACTAAAGGTATTGCTAGATCAAAATTTGAAGATATTCCTGGAGTAGCAAAGAAAACTGTTGAAAAAATTTATAAGAGATTTCAAAAAATTGAAGATATGAAAGAGTTGTCAGTTAAAGCTCTGGCTTATAAGCTCAGTGTAAGTCAAAAACTTGCAAGAGAAATAAAGAAAGTAATTTAGACAAGATTATTTTTTTTCATCCAATCATCCGACAGAAACTTTCTCATATAATTTCTAATGCTATCAGGAAGTATTACTAAACAGTTTTGTCCTTTTTTAAGCGATTTTGCTGCCTTTAAGGCTGCAAACATGGCTGAACCACATGAACCTCCAATTAATAGTCCTTCTTCACGTATAAGCGCTCTTGCAGTATTAAACGCTTCTTTGTCATTTACTTTAATAAAATCATCTATATATTGTTTATCACATGTTTCAGGAACAAAATCATATCCAATTCCTTCAACTTTATAGGGTTTGCCATTATATTCATCTTCTCCTCCAAGAATTGAACCATAGGGGTCCGCTCCAATAATTTGAATACCTGGAATTTCTTCTTTTAATCTTTTTCCAACACCAGTGATGGTTCCACCTGTACCAACACCCATGACAACCATATTTAAATCAGTACCAAAATCATCTATAATTTCCTGAGCAGTTTCGTAATAGTGCGCGTCTGGATTATTGCAATTATTCCATTGATCTAGTATATGACTATGTGGAATTTCTTTATTAAGTCTTGCAGCGACACCGAAGTTACTTTCGGGGTCAGTTGAAGCAGCTTCCGTTGGGGTTCGCACGATTTTTGCACCAAGAGCATTTATCGTTAATTCTTTTTCCATGCTCATTTTTTCAGGCATACATATTATTAGTTTATATCCTTTAATTGAGGCAGCTAAAGCTAGCCCAATACCTGTATTTCCTGAAGTAGCTTCTATAAGCGTATCTCCAGGTTTGATGCGACCTTCTTTTTCAGCCTCATCAATCATTCTAAAAGCAGATCTATCTTTTACAGATCCTCCAGGATTAACCATTTCGATCTTAGCATATAAATTACATTCCAGCTCTTTACCTATAGAATTAATTCTTACAACTGGGGTAGAGCCAATAGTTTCGAGGATATTATCGTATATCATGTATATATATTAAAAAAAAAGGGGCGAAAAGCCCCTCTTTTTTTTAAACAAAAAAGAATTACTTGATAGTAATTTTTCTTCCGAGTGATGATTTTGCTTTTGGGAGAAGAACTTTTAATACTCCGTTATCAATCTTTGCAGAAATTTTATTAGTTTCTATATTATTTGGAACATTAAAGATTCTTTCTAATTTACCATATTCATACCCATCATATTTATCAGACTTTCTTTGTCCTGAGATTTTTAAGCGATTGTTATCGAATGTTACTTCAATATCGTCTTTTGTCATTCCAGGAACATCCATAGTCAAAAAATACTCTTTTTCATTTTCATTGTAATAATTTGAAAATGAATTCGTATTCATTGATGAAAATCGAGGATCAATTGATAAATCACTGAAAAACTGATCAATAATATTATCAAATGTATCTATTTCATTGTTTAATGTTTTCCATTTTATTAAACTCATTTTTATTCTCCGTTCAATAGTTAATATTTACAATATTATAATTGCAAACGGAATACCAATTAGACTGAATGTGCAAGTTTGGCATAAATTAATTTTAAGTATTGCCATTTTTTCAAATTGTAATAAAATTGTATGAATTTTTGACATAAAAAATGAATTTTAAAAAAATATTATCACAAGCAAACAGTAAAGCAGAATGGGTAGGTCTGCGCTTCGTTGAAGAAAAACAAAATATTCTTTCAACAAAGAAATTTTCTCTAGACAATGTCCAACGTAATGTTACTCGTGGAGTGATGATAGATGTTATGGTTAACGGTCAATTTTCTTATTATGCCACCCCTTTTCTAGATGAACAGCATATTCTTGATTGTATTAATATAGCTGTTAATAACGCTGAATTAGCATCAAAATTTTCCGTTTTTAAATTTGATCATGATGCAGTTAGAAGAGGATATGAAGGTACTTACAAAACTAATCTTAAATCACCTTTAAGTAATTTATCTGTTAACGACATTAAAGATTTAGCTTTTCTTGGCTCAAAAAACATGATGAATTTTGATAAAAGAATTATTCATGCCGCTACAACAGTGGAGTTAATAGAAAGAAATACTCAAATTGTAAGTACAAATGGCGCTGATATTGATCAAAAAATGGATATAGTGTTAGTAGAGTTATCTTCAACGGCTCAATACAAAAATGATTCACAAACTAGAAGTAATCACGGAATGAGAGGCCATTGTTTTCAGGCAGGAGCAGAATTTATTGAAGATTATAATATCGAAGAGGAAGCAGACCAAATTTCCTCTCAAGCTATTGAGCTGTTAGAAGCTGAACAATGTCCAACTGAAGTATGTGATTTAGTGTTAGCTCCCGATCAAATGATGCTTCAAATTCACGAGAGCGTGGGACATCCTTTAGAGCTTGACAGGATTTTAGGAGATGAAAGAAATTTTGCTGGGTCTAGCTTTGTAAATCTTGAAGATTTTGGATCATTACAATATGGCTCTAAATTAATGAATATTGTATTTGACCCAACTGTTGATAATCAATTAGCCTCATATAACTATGATGACGGAGGAATGCCTGCAAGAAAAGAACATCTCATTAAAGACGGTATTCTAGTAAGAGGACTAGGTGGCATTGAAAGTCAAATTCGTTCAGGTATTGACGGTGTTTCAAATTTGAGAGCTTCATCGTGGAATAGAATTCCTATAGATCGAATGGCAAACATTAATTTAGAACCAGGTATTTCGACGAAAGATGAAATTATTGGAAGTATTGAGCGCGGAGTGTATATGGAAAGTAATCGTTCATGGTCAATTGATGACTACAGAAATAAATTTCAATTTGGTTGTGAATATGCAAAACTGATCGAAAATGGTGAATTAACTAAAGTTATTAAAAATCCAAATTATAGAGGAATCACTAATCCATTTTGGAGAAGTCTTTCTATGACAGGTAATCAGGATACTTATGAAGTATTTGGGACACCAAATTGCGGAAAAGGTGAACCTAACCAAGTTGAAAGAGTTGGCCATGCTTCCCCTCTATGCAAGTTTGATAGTGTGCAAGTTTTTGGAGGAGCATAATGAAAAAAGAGATTTTTCAAAATATTTGCTATGAAGTTTTTAGTTCATTAGAAAGTAATGAACAATTAACTATATATTTAGAGGGAGAAAATTCCCAATATTTTCGATTTAACGACTCAAAGTTACGACAAAGCGGAATAATTGAAGATTATGCTGTTACTATATCACTTTTTTCTGGAAAAAAATCATTACAATCCACAACTACGGTATCTTCAGACATTAAAAGCTCAATTAGTAACTTAAAAAATGAAATTCAAGCCTTAAGAAATCCATTATCGCTTATTCCGGAAAATGACTCTACTAGATTTCCCAACTATTTTGAATCAATAGAAATAATTAAATCAGGAAAACTGCCTGCAAGAAGCGAAATATTGGAAGCATTAATGAAAATTATTACCAAAGATTATTTGACTGGAGTTTGGACTTCTGGAAAGATTTTTAGGGCATGTTCAACTTCTGAGGGTACAAGTCATTGGTTTGAAAAAGATTCTTTCATATTTGACTTTTCATTGATTGATAAAAAAGAAAATATGGTAAAGGTATTATATCCAGGTAGTAATTGGGACGAAGAGATATTCATCACGACATTTCAAGAAGCATCTGAAAAGTTAAAGTTGATGAATAAGCCAAAAATGGAATTAAAGCCTGGTAAATATAGAGTATGGTTTGAACCGAATGCAGTTGCAGATTTTGTTAATATGTTTAATTGGAACGGTGTAAGCGAATCCGCATTTAGAAACGGATCAAGCTGTTTATTAAAAATGCGAAATTCTAGTCAAAATTTATCATCTCTATTTTCCCTAAATGAGTCTTTCTCGTCAAAAGCCACTGCACCTTTTAATTCAAGAGGTGAAGTTTCAGAAGATGTAAATATCATCGATAAAGGCGTGCTTAAAAATCCTTTAGTAAACTCTAAAACAGCTTTAGAATATGGAATAAAATCTAATTTTGCAGAAGAAGCAAATTCTTGGGGAATGGGAGAGTATATGAGATCTCCTCTCATGAAAGCAGGGGACATTGAAAAAAATGATTGTTTAGTAAAGTTAGGAACAGGTATTTATATATCTAATATTCATTATCTCAACTGGAGCGATACTCTTGGAGGAAGAATCACTGGCTTAACAAGATATGCTTGTTATTGGGTCGAAGATGGAAAGATGGTAGCTCCAATTAAAACAATGAGATTTGATGATTCGTTTTATAATTTTTTTGGCAGTAATTTAGAAGGTGTTGGAAAAGAGATTTTGGCAAGGCCAGTAATTGAAACTTATGATGGTAGAAACCCTGGAGAAACTACATGTCCAGGTATATTAGTTAATGATTTTGAATTAACTCTCTAAATCTCTATATTTCGACGCTATTTTAAAATTGGCGTCGTACCCAAGTGGTTTAAGGGACCGGTTTGCAAAACC
>MDTC01081815.1_pt1 | contig 16564 bp, 20 predicted proteins | sample 811181 | NCBI WGS metagenome assembly MDTC01 (sample SAMN05326644, study PRJNA326480) | marine metagenome | isolation source: seawater | place: Pacific Ocean: North | collected 2011 | reverse complement strand
TATGCCCTATATTTTGGGTTATGACGTATGGGGGATGTTAGCATTTCCACTTGAAAGTGATTTTTCAAGGCAACTTTATCAGTTATTCAATTAAACTTTTAATTTTTTTGACAAAGTTTTAGTTTAAAATATAAACAAAATATGAGTGGTTTAATAAAAATATCGCCTTCCATTTTATCTGCTGATTTTAGTAAATTAGGAAGCGAGGTAATTTCTTTAGAAAAGGCTGGCGCTGATTATATTCATATTGACGTTATGGATGGCCATTTCGTACCTAATTTAACTATTGGACCAGAGGTAATTAAAAAACTACGGCCACTTACAAAAAAGATATTTGATGTTCATTTAATGATATCTCCAGTTGATAATTTTATAAAAGATTTTGCAGAAGCAGGCGCAGACATAATTACCTTCCACCCAGAGGCAACTTCGAATATCTCTAAAACTATAAAATTAATTAAAGATCAAAATAAAAAGGTTGGTATCTCTTTAAAACCCAAATCAAAAATTGAATTAATAAAAGATCATTTGAGTGAAGTTGATCTGGTTTTAATTATGAGCGTAGAGCCTGGTTTTGGAGGACAAAAATTTATGCCAGAAGTTTTGGAAAAAACAAAGGCCGTAAGAGATTTAATTGATAAAGAAAACTTAACAGTCGATGTTGAGATTGATGGTGGAATTAATTTTGAAAATTGTTCAAAAGTTAAAGATGCAGGCGCGAATATTCTCGTATCAGGTTCCACTGTTTTTAAAGAAAATAAGGGTGACCTTAGAAAAAATATCGAAATTCTCAGAAACAATTAATAAATGTTTGGGCTGAAAAGTGTCTATCTTTATTTGATCGCTTGTCAAATAAGGTTAATTAAATTTTTTAAAAAGATATACTTCATATCTGAAAACTATAATAAATCTCTAGAGTCTAAAACTCCCCAACAAGTGTATTACAATCCTAATCCATTCTTATTGTCAATAATCTCATCGTACAACATCCAATCATTTAAAATCAGTGAAATTGATGCGAATATTTTTTGGCTTGAGGATAAAAAAAAAGACACTAAACAATTACATAATTTTTTATGGCTTAATCTAATTGATAGAAAAACCGACTACAAGAATTTAAAAAAAATTATTTACATATGGATGCTAAAAAATTCAAAATACAGAAAAATAACATGGGACACGTCGATATTAAGTGAGAGGATTATAAGTTGGATTTTAAATGTAGATATAATATTAATCAATAGCACGTTTGATTTTAGAAGAAATTTTTTAAATTGTATCATTAGTCAATCTAATCATTTAAAGAAAAATATAAAATTTGAGAAAGATCTTACTAAAAAAATAAAAATTTTAACTGCTATCATTTTAACTGGGCTTGTCTTTAAAGAATACGAAGAGAACTTTAATGTTGGAATAAAAGAATTAGAAAAGATTGTAAAGGATTTCTTTGATAACAATGGTTTTCCACTATCACGAAACCCAGGGGATTTAATTTTTTTTACAAGGTATTTTATATTTAACAAAGAAATAATTAAAGATAGTCAAAAATATATTCCAGAATTTTTAGAGGATATTATTGAAAAAAACCTTAATTGTATTAATTTTATAAAAACACCTGATGAGCAACTACCTTTATTTAATGGAGCTTCCTCAATAAAATTAAATCAAATAGAGAAATATTTGGATAATATTAAATCAGATAACAAAAATAATATTTTAGGTGGATTGTGTAAAGTAAAACACAAAAATCATTTTTTACTTATAGATGTTGATAAACCACCTCAAAGAAAATTTTCAAAATCTTATCAGTCTGGTCCTTTATCATTCGAATATTTTTTAGATGGGATGAAAATAATCTCAAACTGTGGATTTGGAAGTGGTATTTCAAAAAAAGCAGAGCTGTTGAGCCGAATTACAGCATGCCAATCAACCTTAACTGTTAATGATACATCAATAACAAAATTCGAAACAAATGAGATGATAAGTAGGGTTTTTGGAAACTCAATCCGAGAAAGTTTTAAATTTTTTGACTTTAGTTTTAAAAATGAGAATGAAATTATTGGATGTGCTGCCTCTAATAATGGTTATGAAAAAAAATTCGGGTGTATTCATAAAAGGGAAATTTATATAGACAAAAAACATAATTACCTTAAAGGCACTGATCATATTTTTAAGTCAAAAGATGGTTATCCCATTAGATATGCTTTTAGATTTCACATAAATCCAAATCTAAGTGTTGTCAAAACTATGAGTGGAAACAGTGCTTTAATTCAAATTACTAAAAATAAGTCCTTACTCTTCTCTATAAATGATGGAAATTTAGAGATAGAAAAAAGTATTTTTTTGGGTGAAAAAAAAATGATAGATAGTACTTGTATAACAATCAGTGGTAATTTAGTTAATAAAAATAAGGTCTTTAACTGGAAAGTTAGAAAAAATATTTAAAAATGAATCTAAAAGTCAAAAACGCTCTCATATCGGTTTCGAATAAAGAAAATTTAATTTCACTCTTAAAAATTTTAAAAAAATTTAATATTAACATTATTAGTTCTGGAGGAACTTATGCCTCTATAAAGAAATTGGGATATAAATGTACAGAATTATCAAAATATACAGGATTCAAAGAAATGTTAGATGGGCGAGTAAAAACTCTTCATCCAAAAATACACGCCGGTATTCTTCATGATAGACAAAATAAAAAACATAAAAATGAGATGTCTAAGCAAAATTTTCCACCTATTGACTTAATTGTAGTTAATTTTTATCCATTTCAAAAAATAGTTACAAATACACATGACCCAAGAAAGATAATCGAAAATATAGACATAGGTGGTCCTACGATGGTTAGGGCTGCAGCTAAAAATTTTAAAAATGTTTCCATAGTAACTAGTAATAATGATTACGGTTTCTTGATTAAAGAGTTAGAAACTTTTAAGGGAAGGACATCTTTAAAATTCAGAGAACTTATGTCCTCCAAGGCTTTTGGTTTAACTGCCTATTACGATGCTATGATAGCAAATTGGTTTAATAGAAAACTTAAAATTGAATTCCCAGAAAGAAAAACGATTTTTGGAAGAAAATTGCAGAAATTAAGATATGGGGAGAACCCTCATCAACAAAGTTCTATTTATGTAAGTGACTATGATGATAAAAACTTAAGATTTGATCAAATTCATGGGAAAGAGCTTAGTTATAATAACTATAATGACATGTTTGCATCTTTAGAAATTTTAAATTCACTTAAGAAAAATGCTGGTACTGTAATTATTAAACACGCTAATCCATGCGGTGTTTCCGAAAATAAGACACCATTAATTTCCTTCAAAAACGCTTATGCATCTGATCCAGTAAGTGCCTTTGGTGGAATTATCGCTTGTAATTATAAGATAAATAAGAAAATTGCCTCTGAAATTAGTAAAAATTTTTTAGAGGTTATACTGGCCAATGGGTTTGATAAAGAATCTCTCCAAATTCTTAAAAGAAAGAAAAATTTACGCATAATTGATATTTCCAATTTTAAACTCAAAAATCTTTCTTCTATTAAATCCTTTGATGGATCTTTCTTAGTTCAAAGCAAAGATAATATTATAATAGATAAAAAAAAGTTAAAATGTGTAACTAAATTAAAGCCAAAAAAAAGAGAGTTAGATGAAATTCAATTTGCTTTTAATATTTGTAAGCATGTTAAATCAAATGCAATTGTTTTATGTAATAACTTTTCGACAATTGGTATAGGCGCTGGTCAACCAAGCAGATTAGATAGTTGCAAGATTGCAGTTCAAAAAGCAAAAGAATTTCAGCCATCAAAAATTAAAAACTCGATTGCTGCATCGGATGCTTTTTTTCCATTTGCAGATGGAATAAACACTCTTATTAAAGCCGGTATCAAAACTATAATTCAACCAGGTGGTTCAATTAGAGATCAGGAAGTTATAAATGCAGCAAACAAAGCTAGAATTAAAATGTTTTTTACTGGCATAAGACACTTTAATCACTAAACGATTTTATCTATTTTTGATGCCAGTATAAAATCACTTTCTGCAAGTCCTTTAATGGCATGTGTAAAAATTTTTATTTTGCAATAACCCCAACCAAAAGAAATATCGGGATGGTGATTTTCTTCTTCAGCAATATTACTAACTTTATTAACAAAACTTTGACTTTCTTCAAAGTTTTTAAATTTAAAATTTTTAATTAAATAATAGCTTTCATCATCATTATTTTTTACATCCCAGCCGTCTACTTTTTTTAAATACTTGTGTATTTCAGCTGTATTAAACGGCGGAATATCTCCGCTACAAGCAACACATTTTTTTTCAGACAAATCAGACATATTATGGAGCGGGCAAAGGGGTTCGAACCCTCGACCTTCTCGTTGGCAACGAGACGCTCTACCACTGAGCTATGCCCGCAATTATTAAAGTATAGTACACTGCCTCATCTACGGTCAACCATAATAAAATGCCGCTATCGATTAGACCATTTTTTGAATATAATAATCATATGAAAAAACTTCCTGTAGTTATACCAGTGTTTCCATTAAGCGGAGTTATATATTTTCCGAAAACAAATTTGCCTTTAAATATTTTTGAACAAAGATATTTAGATTTAGTAAATGATGCTTACAATAATGATAAATTAATGGGCATGGTTCAGTCAAAAAGAGATGACGACTCTGTTTATGATGTTGGATGTTTAGGAAAAATAAGTGATTATCAAAAGAGCAAAGATGGGAGAATTTTAATAAATTTGACTGGTGTCTCTAGATTTAAAATCATGAAAGAGGTTTCTTCTAATAAAACATATAAAGAATTTCAGGTTGATTATCAAAATTTTGTAATGGATGTTGAAAATAGTCAAAATAATGTTGACGCTAATAACTTAATGGAAAAAGCCAAAATTTTCTTCAAAAAGAATGGCCTTTTACTTAATTGGCGAGAATTTGAGAAATTAGATCAGTTGCAAAGAATAAACACGTTAGCGATGATTGCCCCTATTACCAATGAGGAAAAACAAAAACTTCTTGAGTCAATTTCCTTAAAAAACAAAGTAGATGCGTTGGAGAGCATAATTAGTTTCTACTTATATGAGACTGGTTCAAATAATCAAACAGTTCAATGAGATTAATTTGCAGACTTGTTCATCGAGTCAAAAAAGTCTGCGTTATTTTTTGTATTTTTTAATTTAGCTATTAGAAATTCAATTCCATCCATTGTACCCATCGGGCTAATAATTCTTCGAAGAACATTCATTTTTGACAGGTCATCTTTTTCAAAAAGAAGTTCCTCTCTTCTAGTTCCTGATCTAGTGATATCTAAGGCAGGATAAATTCTTTTATCGGCTACTTTTCTATCAAGAATCAACTCTGAATTACCTGTACCTTTAAATTCTTCAAAAATTACTTCATCCATTCTGCTACCTGTATCAATTAAAGCTGTTGAGATAATTGTAAGTGATCCGCCCTCTTCAACATTACGCGCTGCTCCAAAAAATCTTTTTGGTCTTTGTAATGCATTGGCGTCTACACCTCCGGTTAAAACTTTTCCTGAACTTGGTATAACCGCGTTATAAGCTCTTCCTAATCTTGTAATTGAGTCTAATAATATTACAACATCTTTCTTGTGCTCAACTAATCGCTTAGCTTTTTCTATAACCATTTCTGCAACAGCGACGTGTCTTGAAGCTGGTTCATCAAATGTTGAAGCTACTACCTCACCTTTTACTGATCTTTGCATGTCTGTTACCTCTTCAGGTCTTTCATCAATTAGCAAGACCATTAAGTAGCACTCAGGATGATTTGCAGTTATCGACTGGGCAATATTTTGAAGAATAATCGTTTTCCCTGCTCTAGGCGGTGAAACAATTAAAGATCTTTGACCTTTTCCTATAGGACTCACCAGATCAATTAATCTTGCAGTATTATCGGGTTTTTTTTCAATTTTTGATGTTTCAACTTCTAATTTGATTCTTTCATTCGGATAAAGCGGTGTTAAGTTATCAAATGCAATTTTGTTCTTACCTTTTTCTGGTTCATCAAAATTAATTTTATTTACTTTTAAAAGTGCGAAATATCTTTCGGCGTCTTTTGGCCCTCTGATTTCTCCTTCCACGGAGTCTCCTGTACGCAAACCAAATCTTCTAATTTGACTTGGGCTAACATAAATATCGTCTGGACCAGGTAAATAATTAGACTCGATGGCCCTTAAGAAACCAAAGCCATCTTGTAATACTTCTAATACCCCTGTTGCAGTTATTTGTTCGTTTTTTTCTGCTAATTTTTTCAAAATGGCAAAAAGAATTTCTTGCTTTCTTAAAGTACTAGGATTCTCAATGCCAAGCTTTTCAGCTTCACTAATAAGTTCTGCAGGGTTCTTTTGCTTTAATTCTTGTAAATTCATGAGATTGTGTTGATTAATAGGAAAGTTTTTAAACTATATGACTTTTTTTAAAAAATTCAAGGCCTTTTATAATGGCTTAAAAACCACAAGAAAAACAACAACAATAAGTATTATTGTAGGAACTTCGTTAATAATTCTGAAGTATTTTGAAGACTTGCTATTATTATCTAAAGCGAATTCTCCAAGATATTTTCCAAGTAAAAAATGGTAAATTGTTAATATTATTACTAAAGCTGCTTTTAATTGTATCCATAGTTCAAAAAGAACAGTGAATCCTAGGTTGTGTATTAGCAAGAAACCAAACAGCCATGATAACAACATAGCCGGCATCATAATATAATTATAAAGTTTTCTTTCCATTATTTTAAAAACTGTTTTTTGAGAGTCGTGCGATGCTTCAGCGTGATAAACAAATATACGTGGTAAATACAATAGTCCAGCCATCCAAGATATGACCGCTATTAAATGGAGAGACTTAAATAAAAGGTAAGAATTCATATTTATATATATTTTCTAACTAATTTTTCAAATAAATTGATTTGATCCGAATTATCGTTAAGACATGGTATCAAATCAAATTTTTCACCGCCATTTTTCATAAAACTTTCTCGTCCCTGAATATCAATTTCCTCTAGAGTTTCTACGCAGTCTGAGGCAAACCCTGGACAAATTACTAATAAATTTTTAATTCCTTTACTTGGTAAATCTTCCAAAGTTTTATCGGTATAAGGTGTTAACCATTCTTGAGGTCCAAATCTTGACTGAAAGGTTGTCTGTATTTCTATTTCATTAAAGTTCTCTTTCATAAGCCTAGTGGTTTTATGACAATAACAATGATAGGGATCGCCTTTATCAAAATATTTTTTAGGAATGCCGTGATACGAAGAAATAATTAAATCTGGCTTCCAGTTTATGCTTCCTAACTTTCTTCTAACACTTTTTATAAGCGCCTCAATGTATGCTGGTTCACTTTCATAGTGAGGTATAACCTGTAAACTTGGTTGCCATCTCATGTTCATTAATGATCTATAAACCTCGTCACAAACAGTAGCTGTCGTTGCAGCAGCATATTGTGGATACAAAGGAAGGATAATTATATTTTCACACCCATAGTCTTTTAGTAGGTTTAACTTTGATTTAATACTTGGATTCCCATATCTCATTGCAAAGTCAACAATTATTTTCTCACTTCCAATTTTTCCTTTTAATTTTTCAGCTTGGCTTTTCGTAAAGTAAAGAAGAGGAGACTCATTGGACTCCTTCCTCCAAATTTTTTTATAAGCATGTGCAGTTTTAGACGGTCTAAATGTAAGAATGAATAAATTAAGAATAATTTTCCATAAAATAGGGTTAACCTCAATTACCCTTCTATCAGATAAAAATTCTTTTAAATATTTTCGAATATCCCACCAACTTGTGGAATCCGGTGTTCCTAAATTTATTAATAGGACACCTGTTTTGCCGAATTTAACTTCTGGATGATCCTTTTGCATTATTAGTACTCCCTATAAAATTTAATTAATCTCCCAACTTTGTCTGGGTCTGTATTTGGAAGCATACCATGTCCAAGATTGAAAACATAAGGCAATCCTTTAAATGCGTCTAAATATTTTTTAACGTTTTTTTTTATTTCACCATCAGACAATAATAAAATTTTTGGATCTAAACCTCCTTGAATTACTGTATCTTTCAAATTTTCTTTAGCCCACTGAGGATCAATATTATAGTCTATATTTATTCCATCTGGCTTAACTAAATTATTAAAATCTTTATAATTTTCTTTGATTCCTCTTGGGAAACAAATTACAGGTATTTTTTTCTCTTTACAAAACTCTACAATTTTAGAATTAGGATCATAACAAAAATTGTGAAGATTATCAGGTGGTATCAATCCAGCCCAAGAATCAAAAATTTGAACCACATCAGCACCAGCTTTAATTTGATTTTCAATGTGTAAACAAAGATAATTATTTAATTTATCTAAAATCATATTAACTTCAATTTTTTTTTCTTTTATCAATTGAAAGTTAATTTCATTTTTATTCAACTTTGCACCAATCATATAAACCAATAAAGTCCATGGAGCCCCAATAAAAGATATTATTGACTTTTCTTTATTTAAATTTTTTCTTGTTATTTCTATCGCTTTATAAACAGGGTTAAGTTTCTCGGTAAAGCTAGATGCATCATTGTTTGTAAATTTTTCTATATTAAATTTTTCGAGTTTTGGGCCCTCATCTTTAACGAATTCTACTTTTTGGTTAAGGGCGTAAGGAACCATTAAGATATCCGAAAAGATTATTGCTGAATCAAGGTTAAATCTTTTTATTGGTTGTAAGGTAATTTCAGAACTTAGCTGACTGTTTAGACAAAGATTAATAAAGTTTTGATTTAGAGATCTGATTTTTCGAAATTCGGGTAAGTACCTTCCTGCTTGTCTCATAAACCACACGGATTTACAAATTTTTTTATTTATTAAGATTTCTTTAAGGTTACTCATTAAATAATATAAGTTTATAAGCTTAGTTTATGCTATAGGCTTTGTTAGTTAGTTATATAACGATTTTTACAACTTTTATACATTTTGAAGTTAATAAGTATTACAAGTTTTGCTGGGTTTTATGTTTTTAGGCGTTTTATAAACATTAAAAAAACATTATTATCAACAATCAATAACTTGTTTAAATGTTGTTAATTAATGTTAATTATTTTTTCAAAGTTTAGTTAAAAATGTAAAAAAGCAATTAATTAATAACTTATTAACAAAGATATGAACGAAAAATACAATGTATATCTTGTGTCTGACTCAACAGGTGAAACCCTGGATAGAATATTTTTGTCTCTAAAATCCCAGTTTGCTAATTTCGATTATGAAAAGAAGGAATTTGCTTTTATCCGAACTGAGCAGCAAATAGATAAAATCATTAATGAATGCAACAAAATTGAAAATTCTATTATACTTTATACTATCGTCGAAACTAAATTAGCTAAATATTTAGCAAACCAGAGTGAACAAAAGGCAGTCCCATGTTTTGGAGTATTAGGAAATTTAATATTAAGCTTTTCTAAACTTTTGAACCAAAAAGCAATTCACAAACCTAGCGCTCAACACGTTCTAGACGATGACTATTACAGAAGAATCGAAGCCATACAATTTACTATGTCTCATGACGACGGTAAGAAAGTTGACGATATTAATAATTCAGATGTTGTTTTACTTGGCGTCAGTAGAACCAGTAAAACTCCAACCTCAATTTATTTAGCTAATAGAGGTTACAAGACTGTTAATATTCCTTTAGTCCTAGACCAAAAAATTCCAGAAGACTTAAAAACTAACACAAAATCTTGTATTGTAGGGTTAGTTGCGGATCCTGAAAGGTTATCAGATATAAGACGAAACCGAGTCGCTATTATGAAAGATCAAACTCTTAAAGAATATACCGATTTAGAGTCTATTAAAAAAGAAGTAGAAGACTCAAAAAAATTATTTAAAAAAAATAATTGGCCCATAATTGATGTTACACGAAGATCCGTAGAAGAGACAGCCGCCTCTATTCTTAAAATTATAGAAATTAAGAAAAATAAATGAAAATAATATTAGCGTCTAAAAGTGGTGTACGAAAAAAGATTCTAGATAAATACGATATTGAAAATGAAGTAGTAATATCAAATGTAGATGAGGATGAAATAAAACAATCCCTTCTAGACGAAGGAGCAGATCCCAAATCTATTTCAAAAAACCTAGCTGAAATAAAATCTATTAAAGTAAGCAGCAATAATCCTGATAAATTAGTACTTGGAGCTGATAGTGTAATTTCTCTAAATGAAAAATTAATTAACAAACCAAACTCAAGAGACGAGGCATTTAAAATTTTAAAAAAACTTAATAACTCCAAACATTATCTAATAAGCTCAGTTTGTATTTCTAAGAATGGCGCGATGTTATGGAATTACACTGACTCATCAGAATTAAAAATGAAAAATCTGACCGATGATGATTTAACCGAATATTTAGCTAAGATTGATACTAAAACCTTACTCGCGTATGGAGTTTATCAAATTGAAGCAGACGGATTAGAACTTTTCGAATATGTTAAAGGTAATAAAGATTCAATTATGGGTTTGCCTGTTAAAGAAATCTTAAGCTATTTAGAACAATTTAAAAAATGAAAAAACTATTTGGAATAATTGGAAATCCCATTACACACTCCTTGTCACCTGTTTTACATAATTATTGGTTTAAAAAGTATAATATAGATGCTGACTATTCAATTATAGAAACAACAGACAAAAAATTACCTGAAATCATAAAAAAGATTAAAGACGGTAACTTCATTGGCATAAATGTAACTTTGCCTTTTAAGCAAAGAATTATAAATCATGTAGATAAAGTTATAAATGATGCCGAGTTAACAGGATCTGTTAATACTATTTTTTTAGATAACAATAAATTAGTAATAGGAGAAAATACCGATGTGTTTGGTCTCCAAGCGGCTTATCTTAAAGAAATTGAAAACAGTTCTAATAAAAAAGCATTAGTTATTGGTGCCGGAGGAGTTTCGCCCTCAGTAATTTTATCCGTACAAAAATCAGGAATAAAAAATATTTCAATTACTAATAGAACTAATGAAAAATGTATTTTTCTGAAGAAGAAATTTAAATTTTTAAATATAGTTAATTGGTCAAATCTGAAAAACGAAATTAAAAACTTTGATATCATCATTAATGCAACGAGTCTTGGTCTTAAAAATGGTGAGGACTTTAACTTCAATTTTTCTGATACAAAAGATGAATTGATTTACATTGATACGATATACAACCCTCTTGAAACAAGAACTTTGAAATATCTAAAAAGAGAGGGAAGAAAAGTTTTTAATGGTCTTGATATGTTTATATATCAGGGACAAAAATCATTTTATTTATGGAATAAAATTAATCCAGAAATTGACGCTGAATTAATAGAATTACTAAACGCAAAACTTAAATGATTAAAATTGGTATTACGGGTTCTTTAGCATCAGGAAAGACTACAGCAAGTAAAATTTTAGCTGGTAAGAGAGGACCTCTTTTCAGCGCTGATACAGCAGTTAAAGAACTATATAAAGATAAAAATTTTAGAGCTTTGTTAAGTAGAAAGTTTGGAATAAAAAACAACAATCAAATTAAAAAATCTCTAAAAAGATTAATTTTTAAAAATAGTTCAAATCTTAAAAAATTAGAAAAAATATTACATCCATTAGTGAGAAAAAAAATGAGAAAATTCACTTCTCAAAATAAAAATAAAAAAATGATTTTTTACGAAATACCGCTACTTATTGAAAGCAAGTTAACAAAACTTTTCAATGTAGTAATATTTATTAAATCAAAAAAGAAAATAAGACTTAAAAGGTTTAAGTCTCGACGTGGTGATAAAAAGCTATTTAACTTATTAAATAAAAAACAGATGAGTGATAATAAAAAAGTAAGATTTTGTGATTATGTAGTTGTTAATGAAAAAAATTTAAAGATTTTAAAAAAAAATCTATCAACTATACTATCTAAGTATGAGTGAAGTTTTTTTAGATACAGAAACTACAGGTCTTTCTTTCAAAGATGGACATAAAGTTGTTGAGATAGCTTGTATTGAAACTAGCGATTTGATTCCTACAGGAAAAGTTTTTCATAAATTAATTAATCCAAAAAGAAAAATGCCAAACGAAGCTTTTAAAGTCCATGGTTTTTCGGATGAATTTTTAAAAGATAAAGAAACTTTCGATAAGATTGCTGACGATTTTCTTAATTTTATTAAAAATAAGACTCTTATAATTCATAATGCTTCTTTTGATATAAGTTTTTTGGATGGAGAATTAGGATTAATCAATAAGGATAAAATTAATAAAAAATTAGTAATTGACTCATTAGAAGTTGCTAGAAATAAATTTCCTGGTACCTCAAATTCTTTGGATGCTTTATGCAAAAAGTTTAGCGTGGATCTTTCACGCAGGACAAAGCACAACGCTTTATTGGATTGTGAATTGTTGAGAGAAGTTTACATAAATTTATTAGATGCAAAGGAACCGAAATTTAATCTTTCAAATAACAATATAGAACAAAATATAAGCAAAACAAAAAATTATAATAAAACAATAATAAAGATACCAGACGATGAGATTAGTAAGCACAAAGAATTTTTAAAATCTGAACTTAAAAAAAACTTTTATTGAACTTTTTTCATTTTATATAATTTTTCAAAATCAATTGTCTTATTTATTTTCACATCTCTAAATCCTGAATTTTCGAACAAGAATATAAAAATTTGTCTTAATTCAGAATAAATTTCATTAGGCACCTTTATAAGTATAATTTTTTCTATTTCTTCTTTTAGAGCGCTTTCACTGTTTAATTCAACTATTGTGGAATAAATTATTTTAGTGTTTATTTTTTCAAAGCTATCTTTTGTTGGGGTGAGACTTAAGCTGGTTAAAACTTCAATGATGTTTTGTTTAACTTGATCACTTTTAATATCGATATTAATTTTATAATTTTCTATATCTTTTGAAAGAAGAAAAAATGTTTTAGGATTAGGAATATTAAATTTTAAATCCTTGATATATTTTCCAATAATTTTATAAGTCATCTTTTTTTTGGTCTATTATCTCCCCGTCGATAGTTTTATCATGATTATTTTCATCAGATTTAGCTTTATTTTTTATGGCTAAGGCAAATATGATTTTTCTAGTAAACGGTACTAATAATAAAAATCCGACAAAATCTGTAAAGAAACCAGGAATAATTAGTAACAACGCAGCAATCGCAATAGATGCCCCAGACATTATTTCATAAATTGGCATTTTATTTTGATACAAGTTCACCATTCCAGATTTAAGTGTCTGGATACCTTGTAGTTTTGCAAAATAAATGCCGATTATGGCTGTTAGAAAAATAAGAGCGATTGTATTTAAGGCACCAATTTGCTCTCCTATTTTAATTAATAAGAATAGTTCTGCAGCCGGCAGGCCAATAAATATGATAAAAAATGGGTTCATTTGTCTGATACAAAAATATATGATTAATGTATAATTATCAAATTATGAGTAATAGTTTTGGATATATAGATATAATTTTATTAGGAATGATCGCGGGATTTATTATTTTGCGACTTAGAAGTATATTGGGAAGAAAAACTGGCCATGAGTCCAAAGTTTATCCTGGTTTTTCAGAAAAGGAATTTAATATTCCCAATCAAGAGCCTAAAATAGTTAAAAAAAATTTAGACGTTTTAGAAGGTAAAGATAGAAAAGAATTTCTAAAAGGAGCAGAGATTGCTTATGAAAGCATTCTTACCTCATTTGCAAAAAGTGATTTAATTAAATTAAAAAGTTTGTTGTCATCAAATATGTTTTCAAATTTTTCCGAGGCCATCAAATCAAGAAATAAAGACGGAGTTAAATCAGAGTTTACATTCATTGGCGTGAAGGAGTCTTCGGTAGAAAAATATGAAAAGATCAAAGATAACTTATTTGCCACTGTCAAGTTCGCTGCTGAAGTTATTTCGGTTAAGAAAAACAAAGAGGACAAAATAATAGAAGGCAATCCTGATAAGATTAAATTTGTGACTGATAGTTGGAAATTTACCCGAAATGTAAAACAAAAAGATCCTAATTGGTATTTAGCTGAAATTATCAGTAAGTGATAAAAAAAAAAGAGACGAACCAAGAAGATAAAAAAACTTGGGAAGAGTATATCAAAAATCCTTCCGATATTTACGATAAAGATAATAATACCTCTTATAATGTTCAGAGAAGAGAAAGGTATAAATTTGATTTACACGGGTTCTCTTTAAATGAAGCGAACGACAAAGTTACAAAAATTATAGAATATTGTGTAAAAAATAAATTTAGAGAATTATTACTTGTAACTGGAAAAGGGTTACATTCAACTAGCGATAAAGATACTTATAAATCTAAAGATTTTGGAAAATTAAAATTTTCTGTTCCTGAATTTATAAAAACTAATCCTGAATTAAATAATTTAATTATTTCAATTAATGATGCTGACAAAAAAGATGGTGGTGAAGGAGCGTTAATAATCAAATTTAAAAATTTATAATATAAACTTCGACAAATCAGTGTCTTTTACAAGGTTCCCCAAATTATCTTGTACGTATTTTTGATCTACAGTAATTGTCTCTCCTGCTCTATCGGTTGCATTAAAACTAATGTCGTCCAAAACTTTTTCAATTATTGTGTGAAGTCTTCTTGCTCCTATATTTTCAACAGAAGAATTTACTTCTGCCGAAATCTTAGCTAGCATATCAATCCCGTCATCTGTAAATTCTAGATTTACATTTTCTGTATTTAACAATTCTTTGTATTGTTTGATTAAACTGTTATCTGGTTCTTTAAGAATTCTTTTAAAGTCTTCTTCTTTAAGAGCATCTAATTCAACTCTTATAGGCAATCTTCCTTGTAATTCAGGTAATAAATCAGAAGGCTTAGCTAATTGAAATGCCCCAGAGGCAATAAACAAAATATGATCTGTCTTAATTGGCCCGTGTTTAGTACTTACAGTTGTTCCCTCAATAAGTGGAAGCAAATCTCTTTGAACCCCTTCTCTTGAAACATCACCGCCTACCCTATCGCTTCTTGCTGAAACTTTATCGATCTCATCTAAAAAAACTATTCCATTTTCTTCAGTTGCTTTTTTTGCCTCTTTTATAATTTTATCTTCTTCAATCATCTTGTCTGACTCTTGCGCAACTAAAATATCGTGAGATTCTTTTACGGACATTTTCTTTTTTTTACCTTTTTTATTCCCCATCGATTTACCAAGAATATCTCCAAGATTAACCATTCCAACATTCCCTCCTGGCATGCCTGGGATTTCAAAACTTTGTAATCCAGAAGAAGCATTTTGAACTTCTATTTCTATTTCGTTTTCGTCTAAGTCACCACTTCTTAATCTTTTTCTAAAACTTTCCCTTGTAGCGACACTCGCTTTATTTCCAACAAGAGCATCAAGAACTTTTTCCTCTGCTTTTAGTTCAGCTTTTGCTTTAACCTCTTTTCTTTTTTTCTCTCTTTCCATAGCTATGGCGATTTCAATCAAATCTCTGATTATTTGCTCGACATCTCTTCCCACGTAACCAACTTCTGTAAATCTCGTAGCTTCAACTTTAATAAATGGAGCCTCTGCTAGTTTTGATAATCTTCTTGAAATTTCGGTTTTACCGACGCCAGTTGGTCCAATCATTAAGATGTTTTTTGGAAGAACTTCATCTCTCATTTCTTCAGATAAAGCTTGTCTTCTCCATCTATTCCTTAAAGCCACAGCAACAGCTTTTTTTGCATCTTTCTGACCAATAACATACCTGTCTAATTCAGATACAATTTCTCTAGGAGATAGAGCGCTAACTTTTGAATTAGCTTTTGTTTTATTCTTTACTAAGTTTAGATTTGTTACTTTGTTTGATTTTACCATTTTAAACTTTTTCTACCGTAATATTATTATTTGTAAATACGCAAATATCTGATGCGACTTTTATAGATTTTCTTGCAATCTCTTCTGCACTCATTTCAGTTTCTGCTAAAACTTTTGCGGCTGCTAATGCGTAATTTCCACCAGAACCGATACCAATTATTCCATCTTCAGGTTCTAATACATCTCCTGTACCTGAAATTATAAAACTATGTTTTTTATCTGCAACAGCCATCAAAGCTTCTAATCTTCTTAAAAATTTATCACTTCTCCAATCTTTAGCTAACTCCACCGCTGCTCTTTGTAAATTGCCTGCATGTTTTTCAAGTTTAGCTTCCAATCTCTCAAATAAAGTTAGAGCATCTGCTGTTGAGCCTGCAAACCCAGCTATTACTCCTCTACTTTCAATTTTTCTTACTTTTTTAGCTTTACTCTTCAAAACAGTGTTACCCAAACTAACTTGGCCGTCTCCAGCTACAACAGTTTCACCATTTTTCCTGAGCAAGACAATTGTTGTTCCATGCCACTTTTCAGCTGTATTCATGATGTTATATGTGGAGATTAATTTTTAATCTTCAATAGCAAATCTGATTTATTGATAAAATGACTGATTATATATATATCAATGATAAATCAGAGTTAATTTATGGCAAGAAAAGCAAAAATTAGTAGAAAAACAAAAGAAACCAGTATTTCCGTTTCCGTAAATT
>MDTC01253170.1_pt1 | contig 16567 bp, 9 predicted proteins | sample 811181 | NCBI WGS metagenome assembly MDTC01 (sample SAMN05326644, study PRJNA326480) | marine metagenome | isolation source: seawater | place: Pacific Ocean: North | collected 2011 | reverse complement strand
TCTTCTTCTTCTTCTTCTTCTTCTAACGTGTGGGGAGCGCTGTGCGATTTCCCTGAAGCCTTGAGCGCGGCTGGAAACTTGGAAATAGAAAAATCTGTGCACGAATACGGCAAGCAAATGAGTCAGAACCATCGAACGTCGAATAACTTGGGAAGATTGATGATTTTCGTTTCGAGAGTTTTGGAAAATGTCAACTTTGAAACGCGAGAGGTACCGACGAAAGCTATCAACGCTGTCGTTTTACTCTCCGCGTTCGTGAAGTACTTTATAGAAGAAACGAACGTGGAAGAGTGCGCTTGGGCGTGCAATTACACGGGCGAGAACGCCACACATGGTGCCATGCATCAACTCGGCACGGCTTTGTTGATGGCCGTGTGTAGGAACAACGCCGTTCAAGTGACGGATGCAACGTATCCATTACATCACGCGTGCGTTTCATTGCTCTTAGTCATGAGCGGCACGCAACTCACGCAACCGATGGTTGACGAGAAGACCAACCGACCGACAACCCACCCTTTCTTGGAAGTGATACACGAAGTTGCGTCGTCGGCCAGCGCTGCTCGGTCGCAACACAAAAGTAAAACGTCACCATCAACATCAACAAAATCAGCAAACACTGGCGCATTCACGAACGAAGATGTCGTTTCGGCTTTGTTGAGAAACTTTATAGAGCAAAAACAACCAAAGGTGTGGTTGAAATCGTATGGCGTAAAACCTGGATCGAAAACGGCAAACGCGGAAGTAAACTATTCCGATTCGTCGTCATCTTTACAAACTAGTGCATCCGCCTCTGGTAAAGTGATGCTCACTTTATCACCCTTAGCTGACGTTTCCTCGCTACTTCTCCTTGTCCTCATCAATTTTAATAATCCTTCGAATCGATCGAAGGTGTCAAACTCGTTTCGATCTGCCTTGAGAAGCCTTCGAAATGTAAAAGAAGAAAATAAAGATGTTGAATCCGGCGGAGGAGGTATCGAAGAGGAAGAAGAGAATGGCAGAATTGGTTTGGCTGGTGTTTCAACCTCAGGGGGTAAACTAGTAGCAAAAGTTTCTTTTTCAGAGTTATACGAAGCCTTCGGTCGTGCGTTGACGAACGATATTTCGGTTTTATTGTTCTATTCGTGCATTCTCGGCGCGTCCGATTTTTGTGAGTACTGTTTGAACAACGACAACGTCGAAGTAGTCGTCATGCCTCTTTTGGAAATGTTGTACCAAGCATCGGCTCGAACGCAAAACCAAATCTACATGATGCTGATTGTTCTTTTAATCATGTCGCAAGGCGAAACGTTCAACGCGAACGTGCACAAAATACAAATACCACAGCAAATTTTTTGGTACAAAGAGAGAATATTGACCAAAACAACGCTTGGTAGTTTGATCATAATTGTGTTGACGCGAACTGTTCGTTTTAATATGGCTAAACTTCGCGACGTGTATTTACATACAAACTGCTTTGCTGCGCTGGCAAATATGGCACCGCATTTCCGGGACGTTTCAGCCTACGCGGCACAGAGACTCGTCTCTATTTTCGAATTGATTGCGAAAAAATATTTGAGATTTGCAGAGTTGCACACGGATGGGATGAATGCAAAAGAAGATGGAACAGAAATGCACGTTTATGCAGACTTTTTGCGCATACTTCTCGAACTTTTCAACGCCGCATTATCTCAAAATGTTTTAGTACACAACCCAGAGTTGATTTATGCGTTGTTGCATCGGGAAGAAAAGCTCAAAACGTTTGAGAAACACACGAGGTTCAAGGAACTGTTAGAAAATATAAACGTCGTGTTGGCACACTTCAATGAAGAAATTGATAGGAAACAAGGAGAACGCGGGCTAAACTCTTTTAGCATTCCTGATTTGACCGCTATAATCACAACGGCGGCTAAAACGTATACAAAACCACCGCTCCACGATTTTCATGATTTGAAATTCGCGTACGAGGAGGAAGAGCGACCGGAAGATTTCTTCACGCCGTATGTTCAGAGTCTTTGTTTAGAATTTTCTGGCATCCTCTGGAATCCAAACTCCATCGCGTTATTGCCTACTACATAGCTAACTGTTCTATTCTACATCACTATACTTTAAAAGAAATACAAACACATCTCTACTTAAAGACCAATAAATCGATTACTCTTTGCTTTCCTCTTTACATCTCGCTTTGAAATTTCTTTTGCTTTCCGTCGCGCGATAGCAATCGTTTTCATCGCCTCGTTATTTTTATCGTCATCGGTACTATTTTTGACAAAACCATCGGATCCAAAAACCATCTCGGATGGTAAAACTACTACGGGAAGCACGTCTTCTTCATTCCCTCGACCTTTTTTCCTTTCAAGTTCTGAAGCTGCGTTTCGAGCAGCATTGAGTTCTTTCTGGCCCCCTGTGCCTCCATTCTTAATTCTTTCTTCTGTTTTCCATCTACTGTCCGAATCAAACTTCCGTTTTCTGTGGTGCTTGCTTTCTACATCTTCTTCCTCCCCCCCCCTCACTACCTCATTCACGTTTATCCGTCGGACAGATTCTCCGCTTTTTACGAGAACCATTCCATCACCTAACGGTTTCGAATTTTTGAGCAAGTTTTCTTTCAGTTTGTTTGTCGCATTTTTTCTTTCCAACTTCTTTTTTGTTTTCTCATCGGCGACGACTGAGGCGCGACCGAGTAATCGAGCAGCGCTGGCGATTTCCTTCGAGGAGTGGTCCACTCCTTCGCGTTGTGGATTGTGCAAGGAATCGTTCAAATACTTCTCCGTGTAGAAGACATTCTCGTGCGGGGCCATATTAAAATCTCAAATTTTTGTGCGGTGCAAAAAAGGAAAGAGGGGAAAAATAAGAAGTATAACCGATAACGCTTCATTTCGCCTTTTCCACAAAAAAAAATGAAGAAAGCATTTTGATTCCAGACGTGTCTCACACAACAATATCAATATGGTGGAAATGTCTTCTCATCGAAAGAAAAACGATCGATATCTGGAAGTCGATTCCAATCGAGACTTGATGGGCATAGTGAGGGGTAAATGCAACCGATGCAATCAATGTCCAGAGTACCTTTCAAACGTGAAGTTGTATTCGAAAAAACAAACCGACTCATTAACACTACATCCATCAAACGATGTTGCGATCATGAATTGCGCTATATGCGGGTGCCCGAGTCACGATCACGAAGTAGATACTTATGGAAACCATTTGGAAAGAGGGACGGATTATTTTTATAGACGTGACTTTGATTTGGCGATCAAAGAATATTCTCTAGCCTCAAATTCGCCTAATTCTGCACTCCGAGTGAAAGCTTATTCAAACAGAGCGGCAATAAACTTAAAATTGGAGAATTTCAGCGCAGCACTATCTGATTGCGACCAAGCGTTACGAATAGACCCAGCAAATGTAAAAGTACTGAATAGAAAAGCACACGCGCTGTGCGCTTTGAGAAGGAAGGAGGATGGCATTAAAATATACAGACTTATTCTCAATAAACTCGATGCCGATAACGACGTCGCGCGTGAGGCTTTAAAAAACTTGAATATGCCTGAACAAGCAGAGAACAAGGTAGAGTCAAAGGAAACAGAGAGGTATGTCGCGACACCAGTACCAAGACCACAACCAATAAAAGCACCGGTAAAAATAAAGTTTAAAGACGCGTGGACTCAAACGCAAAAAACAGATGAACATAAAACTATTGGAAAGAAGGAAGGGAAAGATGCGTGGACACAAACGTACATGCATACAAAATCGAACAAAGAACAAAGAAACGAAGACGTTGTAAAACAATCCATTGACTTTTTCGATGCGTTTCAATTCGAACAATTCGAAGAACAAGGAACAGAGAAAGAAGCGAGAAACAGAACGTGGGCCTTCAACGACAGCGACAACGATGACATCGAAAATGAAAACGATGACGAAGGCAGCGGTGACGACGTTTCTAACGACGATGCTACATTCATAAACGATCAATGTGATTTAGAGAGCGAAAGTTGGGCTATGAAGTGGGAGGAAGAGCAGAATGCACGAAAAACTGAGCGCATAAAACCAGACATTCGGTCAAAAGGAAAAAATACACCCGATGATACCATTCCTAATTTCGCGAAAATATCGTTCGAGGAATTAATACAAGTGACCGCGGCGCCGATTTCTGTTTTAGGCGACGAAGACATAAACGGTGAGAAACGCGGCAAATGCCTCAATTGCAAGACATGCCCGCACTTTAAACGTGTTTCCAAAAGCACAAGTCTTTTATCGAAAGTTTCTGTGAACAAGGCGAGCTACGATATTTTTCTTGGAAAGCTTCTCTCTGCCAAGGACGGAGAGTGTTGTGCAAATTGCTCTTGTTCCTATGAAGATCATGAAGACAAAGGTACGTTTAATCGGAGAGTTGCGCGTGAGAAAGCGAGTTTCGAGAGAGAGAATAAAGAACTTCGATTGAAGAAGAAAAAACGGTTAGAAATCATCCAAAGCGCTAAAAATCGCATGCGGGAAGCAAAGGAGAATAATATAACATTAGAAAAAAGTCATATCTGTCTTCTTACCGGCATGAGGCGAAAACATTGCAACGAATGCGGGAAGTGTCAAGGATTCTGTACGTTTAGCAACCCTTCATTTTTTACTGTTGATACTGAAATGCTATATTGCCATTTGTGTGGTTGTGAAGCAACTGCACACGAAGTCGATTGGGAGGCAGAAAAAGAAGAGAAGAGTAAACAAGAAAGAGAAAACAAGTGGCGTTGGGAGCAATACGAAAGACAACAAAAACAAAAACAAACTTATCTTAGCGAAGAAGAAGACGATGCTCTGTTGAACACTCTCGAGCTGAGCAGACAAGAATTTCGAGGTAACATGGACGTGCTCAAGAAGCAATATAAGCGCAAAGCTCTCGCATGTCATCCGGACAAGAATACAAACGATCGTCGTGCTGGAGAAAAATTCGTTGCGTTGACAAAGGCGTACCGAAAACTGCTCGAAAAATATAGCCCCCAATAAGTTGATTTATTGAGAAAAGTAATGCTACAAAACTACATCCATGTTATACACCTACACGCTCTTCTTTTTTTTGCTAAAAAAGAGTTCACTCTCAATTACTACACGAAGGACTTGCCGTGATTGGATTGAAAATTCCAGCTGTCGAGGATCCCGAAGACGAACTAGACAAGCTTATCGGATCACTTTTTATGCGGTCTCCAATAGTTTCAATTATATTCGTCAAAGAGATCAAACCGTCTAGAAAATTTCTATCCACCTCTCTAGATTCATTCTTCACAGCATTGCAAAAATCAACGACAACCACGCGCACGTCGCTGTGAAGATCCGAGCTATCGTAACATAAAAGAATCGAAGATCCCAAAAAGTACACCGGGAACGGGTTTGTTTCTAGACTTTTCCTGATATCCTTCAACTTTTGAACGACATTTGCAATTCTCTCGCTATCCTGACCGAAAAACACGTCAAGACCACTCATAGTCGTCTCCAAATTCAGCGCTTTTGCCCATTTTCTATTCCAATACCGTTCCGTTTTGCTTTCTTCCTCGTAAGTTAGCATGCCGCAAACGCGAAAGCCTATCGAAGATGAAGTTGTTTCTAAGTCACCTCGGTGCCGTTTCTCTCTATATTCTGCATCGTGCGATGGATGCCACGTCCGTTCTCCAATTTTTATATCCACTACGTTTGCTTGCTTCATTTCTGCAGTCACATCACGTAATTTCAAGAATGGCATTGGTTTCGCCGCGTCATGAGACTCGTATAGTTCCGTTCTCGAAACAAACGTAGCTAAAAATGGTGAAAACTCTGGGACTCTTTCTTGCTCCGCTACTCTCCAGTTTTCGTAAAACTGTAACTCAGTCATTCCTTTTCGAGTATTGTCCGTAGGTTTATAAAAGTGTCCAAACGCATCGACACGACCGGTCCGAGCGTGCTTGTGCGAATTCCCAGCAACCTGTCTTGAGGCTTTCGGGTACACTATTCTCTTAATATCCACGCTATCTCCTTCTTCTTTTTCTTCATTCGTTAAGAGTATCGTCGTTGTTGTAGCTGTAGCTGTTGCTGTTTTTGTTGTTATGGTTTTTGTGGTAGTAGAGGTGGTAGTTTTTTCTAGTTGCAGGTGTTGTTCGATTCCCATTTTCCCGACGTGAACTTCAGATGAGTGTTGCGCGGCGGCGGAGACACTAACCTCGAACGCCGTGGTCGTTGCTGCTTCCATCGATGCGTTGATATTTCTTCTTCTTCTTCTTCTTCTTCTTCTTCTTTCGCGTGTGTACAAGTAAAGCGGAAGAAGAGTGCATCGAGAAAAATTTGATCCAACCCTCTTGTTCAAAGCAGCAAATAATTCATAAAATCAAGCCCTTTGTCCTCTCCCCCCCAAAAAATAAAATTATGTTCGGTTTCTCTTCGCGTCTCGGAAAGACTCGACTACCACAAACAAACAACAAACTGGATAAAAATGAGAGCAATACTCTTCTCACCTGCTCATATACGAATGCATGTCATAAATAGCACATAGCCATCTTTCTAGAAAGGCAAGAAAATGAACCATCGCCTCCGTTATAAAGTTCTCTCCGACGAGGACGTTCATTTTTTCGTCCGCGCGATTGGTGCAGAAAACGTCGCACAAACCGTTGTAAAGAAGGAAAAAAAGAAGAAGAAGAAGAAGAAGAAGAATGAGGAGGAGACTTATACACCCGATGATAATAATGATGATGGTAATGGCGAGGACGAAATATTATTGAAAGATATGAACGCGGATTGGCAGAAAAAGTATTTCGGTAAGTCAAAGTGTGCGCTGTTTCCGCGCACGAGCGAAGAGGTTTCTAAAATTTTACGATATTGTCACGAGAACCACATCGCCGTGTGCCCACAAGGAGGCAACACTGGTTTAGTTGGAGGAGCCGTGCCTGTTTTCGATGAAGTTATACTTTCGTTAAAACGTATGAATTCGGTTTTGAGTATCGATGATGTCACTGGGGTGTGCGTGTGCGAAGCTGGTGTCGTTTTAGAAGAACTAGACGATGCTTTGATGCGACGAGGTATGTGCATGCCCTTAGACTTGGGCGCAAAAGGTAAATGTCAAATCGGAGGCAATGTATCAACAAATGCCGGCGGTCTGCGTCTGATCAAGTACGGCTCTTTGCGAGGAACTGTTTTAGGCTTAGAAGTCGTCCTCGCGGATGGTACGGTGTTGAGTTCGTTACTGAGGGAGAATAGAAAAGATAATACGGGGTATGACTTGAAGCAGTTGTTTATCGGCGCGGAAGGGACACTTGGGGTAGTTACGAAAATTGCCATCATAGCGCCACGAGCGCCAGAGGCACGAATCGTGACCATATTCGCTTGTAATACGTTTCAAAATGTTGTAGAACTAATGGTTGAGATGAAAAGGAGATTGGCGGAGAATTTATCAGCCGTTGAATTTTTCGATCGTGAAAGCCTCAAACTCACCGTCGAAACGTTACCTGGGGCGAAGGATCCATTCCCCTACGACGAGGATGCGGGTTGTAATGAGGACATTTTGAGAACAAAAATACAATTCTACGTTGCAATGGAAACGACAGTAAACGAAAAGGCGATGGAGAGTAGATTGAGAGCGAATTTGCTAAATTTTGCGCGCTCAGTTGTCATCGGTGATACAAGGAGGAGTAGGGGAAATTTTGTACGCATTCTTCCGAAATTCCGCAACGACGACATGAGAAAGAGGGGAAAAAAAATAGCGCAACGGTTTATGATATCCGTAAACAATAAGCATGCGAATGAGCTCTGGAATTTGCGCGAACGTATACCTGTGGCTTTGAAATACGCCGGTGCCGTGTACAAGTACGACGTTTCGTTACCAACAATTAAAATGTATGAGCTCGTGGAGAGAATGAGAGAACGCTTCGCTGTGAGAGGCATGGATGAAGAAGTCAAAGTTCTGGGATATGGTCATCTCGGTGATGGAAATTTACATCTCAACATATCTCGAAAAAAAGGTCCGTGTAAAGACACGCTAGCAGTGATCGAACCATTCGTCTACGACTATGTCACTGAGCATAAAGGAAGCGTTTCGGCTGAACACGGATTAGGGGCGATGAAGGTCCAAGAGCTTTGGCGAGGGAAAGATGCAGAAGAAGTTCGGCTCATGCAAAGAGTAAAGAACATGTTCGATCCGCGCGGTATTTTGAATCCGCATAAAATGATTCCATCTTCTCCTTCTCTGACTCCTTCAAAACTTTAGAAATATTTGAAAACATCGAATGTAACACGCGCATCCGTTTCGTTCGTTTTAACATCCTTTTCTTCAATTCTTTGTCGTTTTTACCTACTTTTGAATTTTGCCTTTTGAGAAAAGAAGAAAGAAAAAAGAAGAAAAGCGGTTGCCTTTTCCAGAAATCGCACGCAGAGACATCACACAACATGGACGATCTCGTTGATTTGTTAGACTCTGATGATGACATCACTCCGAAATTGAACGAGAGTTCAGTATACGTGCAGCAGAGGAACGAGAAGATGTTCGACAAGCAAGACGAAGCGGAAGAAGAAAAGGAGAATAGCAAGCGTGCAGAAATCCTGAAGATGAGGAAAAAAAATTCTTCTTCCTCGCTATCGAAAGTCATGGAAGAAGAAGGAGAAGGAGAAGATAAAGAAAGTGACATTAATGCGAACGTTGATGACGAAGAGACTGTTTCGATGTTGAAAAGAGGCACATTGGTTGCCGATCCTCTCGACCCGAAAAATTGGGAAGCGTATTCTCCCAAATCTTCGGATGAAGGCGAGCGTAGAGATGCGTTTACATCTTTGTACGCGGACGACGAGCACTTTAGAAGGACGGGCGGGACCAAACCTCTGCCTCCACCGAAAGAAACTACGAGAGTTATGGAAAATACCAGATTAGGTAAGGCAACACTGAAGCAAGAAGTTCTAGATAGCAGCAATTTTAGTAATAGTGAGAAGCATTCGATGGCTACCGTGGAAACGATTTCACAGCGCACAATTCGGTATCCAGAACAGGATATGATTGCTGCGCAAATGAACATTCCCAACCCGGGAGTTTCTTCGCCGCCTAGACCGTCGAGTTTAGAGAAGGGATGTATGAAGCCCACGACTTCATTTATGAAACTCAGCATAGAAGAAAATCCAACGCCTCAGACAATTCCTCCACCAATTTATGGTGACCAAGGCAATATAGGCGAAAAGCATGTCCTTGTCATGGTTGGCTTACCAGCGAGAGGTAAAACGCACATGGCGAAACGTTTGTGTCAGTATCTTCGATTCTTTCACGGCGCGAATACGAAAGTGTTCAACGTGGGGGAGTACAGACGCAAAGTATACGGCGCTGGGAAAATGACACACGTTCTTTTCGATTCTCAGCACGAGAAAGAGCGCGAGGTCTTAGCACGAGCGGCGATGAAGGATATGATTGATTTTCTCTTCCAAGAAGATTCAGTGTCGTATTTAGAGCAGCGAGGAGTAGATTCAGGGAGGGTAGCTATTTTCGACGCCACGAATTCGACGAAAGCGAGAAGGCAATGGCTTGTCGATCAAATGGGCCCTCTTCCAGTAAAATTACTTTTCGTCGAGAGCATCTGTAACGACGATGACATCATCACGAACAATATCTGGGAGGCGAAAGTGACCAACGCGGATTATGCAACAAATGAAGATAAGCAGGCGGTGTTTAATGATTTCCGACAACGAATTCGTGAATATGAGCGAAGGTACGAAACAATGGACGAAGATAATTTGAGTTTTATTAAACTGATTGATTGCGGAAAGCGCGTGGAAATCAATAGAATACACGGATATTTGCTCGGGCGAATTGTGCAGTTTCTCTCCAATCTCCATGCACACACGACTTCGATTTACTTAACGCGCCATGGCCAATCCGAGTATAACGCGAGTGGTAAAATAGGCGGTGATTCGTGCCTCACAGCCATGGGCGAAGCGTATGCCAAACGTCTTGGTGATTACGCGAATGAAGTGATTGGACGGGATCCCGAAACTAATAAACCCCAGCCGGTCCGTTTATGGACGTCAGCTTTGCAACGTACGCAATTGACCGCTCGTCACATCCCACACCCGAAAATTCTCACGAGCGATGGGAAGATATGGACACAAATGGCGCCACGGGTTCTTCGAAACCTTGACGAAATATATGCCGGTATTTGTGACGGCATGACGTATGAAGAAATCAAAGAAGCATATCCGGAAGAATATTTATTGCGACAAGAGAATAAACTTGGCTACCGATATCCGAGAGGCGAGTCGTATCTCGACGTTATATCTCGACTCGATCCACTCATTCAAGAGTTGGAATCGTATCGGGAGCCAGTTGTGATAGTAGGGCATCAGGGTGTGTTGCGGTTAATATATGCGTATTTTGTTGGCATGGACAGAACATCGGCGTCGCAGGGAGTTATTCCACTGAATACGATAATTAAGCTCACACCTCGAACACACGATTGCATTGAGGAGAGAATCTGTTTGTATAATCCAGCAGATGATAAGGATTTGGTTCCCTCCGATAATGAAACATCGTTGTCGTATGCAAGTATTGCAGATCCACCGTCGTATTAGACCGATATCATATTGATGTATATTACAAGCTAGCAATCGATATTCCTGTCATAAACGAACAACCACAACTCCGCTTTTCCATTTTCCCGGATTTCGACGCTATATCTACGCCGCGGTTTATTCTGATTCATCAAGTTTGATTGTTATTTTTGCCAAGATTTAGATGATTTGTAAGATTTCAAGATTTTTTTCCTCGCTACACTCATATATAAAAGCACTCTTTGTAAACTAGATACAAGGAAATATCAAATCAAATTTTCCATGGCGCGACGATAGACGCACGGCGTGAGGCTGGTGCGCGGAAATCTTCTTCTCTTAGTGGTCTTCTCGCGTGTTACTTGCGCTGCTAAATAACCGAAAGGACGCTATACATCAAGTCACAAAATGCAAAAAAAGACACCACCAATAACGGAAATTCCGACTATGCCTCAGCTTTGGAAACACGCTGCCCAGTACTATAAATATCAAACATATGTGATAACATCATTTGTCGGAGTTGGATTTCTCACATATATGGGTTCGTCTCTACTTTCTTCTTCTTCTTCTTCTTCTTCTTCTTCCTCCTCCTCCTGCTCCTCAACGAAAGAGAGAATGAAAAAGTAGTTTAAAACACAATTCGTGGTAGTGGAAAAGTTGTACCACGTATGGTATGGTACAATCCAATCCATATTAATAACAGCAATCTAAATATAAATGAAATACGCTTACAAAGTGACTAGCTATTGCGGTTCCTCTTATTCGAGAGCGCTTTCGAAGACGTAGAGATGGAAGACATCATGTCCAACCCCAAACGACCGACGTTGACGTTTCCTTGCACTCGTCTTTCTTCTACTGCCTTTTTTTTCTTTGCAATCTTTCGAGCAAACCTCAAGCCGGTGGCTTCAGATTCGGCTAACTTAAACGAACACCTGCGGCAATACCGAGCGTCAACTTCGTGCATTTCTAATCCACACGAGTCGCACGCGCGATCGTCGAATGTTTTTGCGCCGCTTGTGGTGGGATCTTCATCCATAGATTTCAAAATAAAAACTTCGCCAGTATTCGAGATAATTTCTTGGTCTTCGTCTTCTTCGTCTTCCATCATCTCCAAAAGCATTTCGCCCCCCGAAATAGTTGCTAACTTTGCTAATTGACCTGGAACAACTAAAAGGGCGACAAAAATGGAAACGACAGTGGCAACTCTCCCGCCCGGGGTAACTACTTCAAAAGGCTGACCAATACCCGTGAGCGTAAGTACGGCCCAATATAAAGTATCGTTGAGATTCTTTACCGCCGGATTAATGCCGAACTCAAGATCGTATATCACGCCTGCGGCAATGACAAAGATGCAAATGAACTCAGAAGCGACACCAATGAGCTGCACGGTCATCGAATCAGACTTAAACAAACCAAACAACACCGAGTCTGGTGCGCGCTCGAGAAAGCGAAGAAGACGGACGATCCGGAGCAGGCGAAGAAACCGAGGAATTGGTGAAATTCTGTCGACTAGACCGAAAACTGCCAATACTGGGGGGATTGTAGCCGCCGTATCTAAAACTGTGAAAGGGTTCGTCCAAAAGGAAAACTTGAATTCCGCGACCCACGCTCGGAGCATGAGTTCGAAGAAAAACAGTGCGTTGTAGGCATTTTCGATTTCGCGAATGTTGTCCATGGAAACTAATCCAGAGTACCACGGAATATCGTCTCGATACAAAACGTCCCATCCACCAAAGGTACCAATATTGTAAGTTTCAAGAATGAAAGTGCCAAAAACAATTCCTGACGAAATGACCGCCCACCAACCGGAAGAGTCTAAATCAGAAAAAGCAAGCGCCATGCGTTGGCGCGCAGTGAGTTTCCTCAATCCTGGTTTGAAAAATTTCAACCCTTTAGTCGGCTTTCCTCGGCGAACGAGCCCTTCCGTCCGGTTTCCTCCCACGGCAGAGAATTCACCCTTGTCAATCTCTTCGTCTTTTTCGTAATACGAACCAGAAACGAGTGATTTGATAAATTCGATGGTCGTTTCATTCATATTTTTATTTTTATCGCTGGCATCTTCTTCTTTTTGTTGTTGTTGTTGTTGTTTTCGGAATCCATGCAAACGAAATGGCTTCTCTGTTTTTTTGTTTCTCTTTCCTCCTCCTCCTCCTCCTCCTCCTCCTAACGAGAAAAATAATCCTACACCTCTCCGTTGTGAATTTCTCAAAACCACGGCTGGAGCATACTTGTGAGCATTATTCATTATCCGCGTCTTTCGTACGCGCATCGAGTTCATGTGCGTGCTCTTAAACGAAGTAGTGCAGGATGAAGACATGGCCTTTCCCTCTCTCTCTTTGTCTCGGTCGTTCACACAGTGCAATTGGGGACGTCGGTCGTTTCGCGCTCTACTTTACTATTATTTTCGCCTCTGATCTCTGCGCATCCAAATGAAGTCGAGGAGGAAGGAGGAATAACGCAGTAGAAACACCGCGAATGCGACAGGGAATGTGGCTCCCTGAGTTTACACCACGCACGACAAAAGTTACAAGACGGATTTCTGTGCGTGGATAATGACGTGTTCTTTTCGTCGTGTTCGTTACTTAGAAATTTTCTTGGCACACGCTTGGGAAAAGGAAGAAAAAGACAACAATTTTTCTTTCGTTGGTAAAATAGTTGGTAGTATGTATAAAATTAATTGCATGCAAAAGCGAGTCAACCTCGCCACGCAAAACGCGCAAAACTCTTTGATTAAGATCCACACATCAAGCACTCGTCCTTATTTTCGAGCGAGCACTTGAGCTTAGCCGCCATGTGCGCTTCCTTCTCTGCTTCACTCATCTCCGAAACTTCCTTCTTCGTCGAGACAGACGATTTCGGCCCGCCGTTGGACGGCTTCAAGACATTTTCCTTCTCCACCTTTTTCGCAGCTTTCGTCGGGTCAACAGTAAACTTGATGGCATCCGCAGCAGCTCTGGATCGGAGGTAGTACATACCAGTCTTCAATCCGGATTTCCACGCGTGGAAGTGTAAGGAAGTCAACTTACCGGAGTTGGCATCAGACATGTGGACGTTGAAGGACTGCGACTGGTCGATAAATGCGCCTCTGTCGGCAGCCATGTCCACCAAGACACGTTGCTTTATTTCCCAAACAGTTTTGTAGATAGCTTTCAAATTATCCGGGATGTCGATGTTCATAACAGAGCCGTTGTCAGCGATCAAATTGTTCTTCAGCGATGGATCCCACAAGCCCAACTCGGTCAAATCCGACAACAAATGTTGGTTGACGACGGTGAATTCACCAGACAACACCCTTCTCGCATAAATGTTCGAAGTATACGGTTCGAAGCACTCGTTGTTACCCAAAATTTGAGACGTTGACGCGGTTGGCATCGGTGCAACTAAGAGAGAGTTGCGAACGCCGTGTTTGGCGATGGATTCTCTCAACTCCCTCCAGCCGTGTCTTTTGCCGCCCGGCATTTTGTTGAGGCCCCACATGTCCGGTTGCAACACACCCTTGGAAACTGGGGAACCTTCGTAGGATTCGTACGTGCCCTCTTCTTTCGCAAGTTCGTTCGATTCTTGCAACGCTGCAAAGTAAATCGTCTCAAAGATTTCGGCATTCAATTTTTGTGCCTCAGCAGAGTCAAACGGTAAGCCGAGCAAGATGAAGACGTCAGCTAAACCTTGAACACCTAATCCAATCGGCCTGTGCTTCAAATTCGATCTCTTCGCAGTTTCGACCGGATAATAGTTCACATCGATAATGCGATTCAAGTTGCGAGTCACTTTTCTCGTGATTTCAGCCAACTTTGCGTGATCAAAGTAACGGTCGCTCGCTCTGAGAGAGCCCAATAATTTCTTTGATTCCGTCTTGCCCGTCGGCGAGCTCTCGTTCTTTTCGATGACAAATCGTGGCAAAGCGATGGATGCCAAGTTGCAAACGGCGGTTTCTTCTGGCGAAGTGAATTCGACGATCTCTGTACACAAGTTGGACGATTTGATCGTGCCTAAATTTTGTTGGTTTGACTTGCGGTTGCACGCATCCTTAAACAACATGTATGGGTTGCCAGTTTCCACTTGCGCTTCGAGAATAGCAAACCAAAGCTGCTGGGCATTAATTGTCTTCTTGCCCTTGTTTTCTCTTTCGTACTTGGTGTACAGAGCTTCGAATTCTTCACCCCAGCATTCGGACAAACCCGGGCACTCGTTCGGGCACATCAGTGTCCACTTGCCGTTTTCTTCGACTCTTTTCATGAACAAATCGTTCGTCCACAAACCGTAAAACAAGTCACGAGCTCTAGCTTCTTCCTTGCCGTGGTTCTTTCTCAAATCGAGCCAGTCGAAGATGTCCGAGTGCCATGGTTCGAGATAGATGGCAAAAGCGCCCTTGCGCTTACCGCCGCCTTGGTCCACATACCTCGCTGTGTCGTTGAACACCCGAAGCATCGGAATAATACCGTTCGAAGTACCGTTTGTGCCTCTGATATACGAAGACGTGGCACGGATGTCGTGAATGGACAAACCGATACCACCGGCGGACTTGGAAATGCACGCGCACTCCTTCAACGTGTCGTAGATACCTTCAATGGAGTCTTCCTTCATGCAAATCAAAAAGCACGAGGAGAGCTGCGGTCGAGGTGTACCAGCGTTGAACAAGGTTGGCGACGCATGCGTCATCCAACGCTCAGACAACATGTGGTACGTTTCAACAGCCTTTTCGATATCCTTCTTGTGGATACCGATGGATACTCTCATCAACATGTGCTGTGGACGCTCGACAACCTTACCGTCGATGCGCAACAAGTATGAGCGTTCCAAAGTTTTGAAACCAAAGTAGTCATAATCAAAGTCACGGTCGTAGACAATTTCGGCATCAAATCTTTCCGCATTCTCCGTAATGATTTCATACACATCCTCGGCGAGTAACGGAGACCATTTGCCGTTTCTGTGATTCGTATGTTCGTACATCTTTTTCATCGTCTTGGAAAAAGATTTGTCCGTCGTCTTGTGCAAGTTTGAAACGGCGATACGCGCGGCAAGTTGCGCATAGTCCGGATGCTTGGAAGTCATGGCCGCTGCGGTTTCAGCCGCAAGCTCATCCAATTCAGCAGTCGTTACGCCCGGGTAAACGCCTTGACACACTTTCTGGGCTACAAGAACGCTGTTTATTTGCAAATAAAAGAGAAAAGAAATTGGTCAGTAACTACTCTCATTTTCAAAAATTCTTCGCGTGAAGTCGAAGAAAACACGTTGAAGAAGACGAGCTGTTTGCCCGTTGGGATTTTTGAAAAATGAAGATTTCGTATTCGTCGCTCGCGTGCAATCGCGCGAGTGGGAAACATCCATGAAAAACGAACGAATCAACTGTAAACATATTTTCGAACGTATCTCAAGAAGATGCGCGGATATAAAACGTCCCGTCGACGCTCTGCGCGTGGAAATCTAGCGGTTGGATTCAAAAATAAAAAAAGAGGCGTACGCCTCTTCGTGCTTTCGAGTTTGTATCGTCTACTGATACGTCGAGGCGGAAGGAAAGCCGGTAGAAACGAACGCGAGACGTCAACGGTGAATGATAACAAAGTGTTTCGAAAGAAGGGAAAGCGCCTGCACACGTTCAATGCTTGCGTAGTACCCTCAATCTCAAACGTCGTCATCCCTCAGTGTTTGAATAAGGGAAAAGAGCAAAACAACCAAAGAGAAGATGTTTGTTTACCTATCGCAATGTTCCGGGTGTAATCCATACGAAAGCTTCTTAATTCTCGCAGTGATCTTATCGAATGCCACTTCAACGCGTCGACCATCCCTCTTAATCACGTGCATGTTTTCTATCCTATGTTTTGGTCACCGAAATAATGAAGAAGAGCTTCTCTTATTTCTTCTTCTTCTTCTTCTTCTTCTTCTTCTTCTTCTTTTGTCGTTTGTTTTTTCAATGGGAGATTTTTTGAAATTTTCTCCGCACCTCTTCTTCTCTTCTCTTCCGGAAAAAATGTCACTTTTCTCTCTCTCTCTCTCTCTCTCTCTTTCTCTCTTTCTCTCTTTCTCTCATTCACCGTCAAATAAATACCACCACCAATACCAC
>MDTC01159272.1_pt1 | contig 16572 bp, 15 predicted proteins | sample 811181 | NCBI WGS metagenome assembly MDTC01 (sample SAMN05326644, study PRJNA326480) | marine metagenome | isolation source: seawater | place: Pacific Ocean: North | collected 2011 | reverse complement strand
TGGCTTTGAGCATTTCTGCGATCACTGGATTGATTGCGGGCTTCCTACCGGCCAATCGTGCGGCCAAACTCAAACCCGTGGATGCGTTGCGCAGTGAGTGATTTTAATAATTGGCAACGGCTGCGCAGTGAGTTCTTGGAGAGTCTGGTGATGGCTTTGGACTCGATCCGGTCGCACAAATTGCGTTCGGGGCTAACATTGTTAGGCATTCTTATTGGTGTGTTTTCCATCATCGTTGTGATGACGGTACTGCGCGTGCTGGATGACAATGCAGCGTCGAGTCTATCGCAGCTTGGCCCTCACGCGTTCACTGTAAAACGGTCGCCGCCATTTGTTTTTAAAGGTCCCAGTCGGAGCAATCGTTTCTGGGAGCGTAAGGAGATCACCATGAAGATGGGTGAGCGCCTGCGTGAACGTGCGGAATTACCTTTGAGTGTTGGCATGGAAGATGGCTTTTCTTCAGGGGTGGTGCGGTCGCGTTATGCTGAGACCAACCCGGACGTGAATTTGAGAGGTGTGACTCCGGAGATATTCTCGTCGAGAAGTTGGAACATTGATGGTGGCCGGGCGCTGACTGCGGCAGACGTGGATAGTGCACGATTGGTCTGCGTGCTTGGCGCCGGCCTGGCCAAAAGAGTGTTTCCGAATAGCCAAGCGGTCGGTGATCGCATCACCTTTGAAGGCTTGGCTTATCGCGTGGTAGGGGTGCTAGAATCGAAAGGGAAGACCTTGGATGACGACCAAGATAACTTTATGCTGGTTCCCTTGACCACTGGCTTGCAGCGTTACTCTGGGTATCGGCGCAGCATCAATTTGTTGGTTCAAGCCACTGGTGAGGTAGAATACGAGGACACCGTAGAAGAAGTTCGCGGTCTCATGCGTCAGCTTCGTAAAACTCCGTCTGGAGAAGAAGACGACTTCGAGATCGTCTCAAACGATATACTCATGAAACAGTTTCGAGAGGTAACGTTTGCGGTGCGTGCGGGTATTGGCTTGATCAGTTCGATTGCGCTGTTGGCTGCGGGCATTGGCATCATGAATATCATGCTGATCTCGGTGACGGAGCGCACTAAGGAGATTGGCTTAAGACGTGCCATCGGTGCACGTAAGAGCATGGTGCTCTCACAGTTCATCATGGAGGCCATCATTCTATGCCTGATCGGTGGCATCGGCGGCGTGGTGTTAGGTGTGGCGAGCGGCAATATCCTGTCATTTGTCTTTAAATCGCCAATCGTGTTTCCAGTGGACTGGATGTTCTATGGCTTGGGAATCTGCACCTTGGTCGGGGTGGTGTTTGGAGCGTATCCAGCTTTCAAAGCGGCCAACATCGATCCAATCGATGCGCTGCGACATGAGTGACTTTCGAATGAAATGTTAACATTTAAATCTTTTGTCGATCTGGCTGTCACCTGTGAGGGGTTGCATCTTTGTTTTGTTGGAGGTTTTGGTTCTCTGCAATGAGCTAACCACACGAGCGGAGAAAACTATCGCGCTAAGCGGTTGTGTTCGAGATCGGTTGGAGGTGCCGTTAGCCAATCGCGCCTCAGTTCTCACTGGGCAAATTGGTGGTGGTGATACTTTGACAAAGACTATGAAGATGGATGATGAAGGAAAGTTCTCTAGAGAAGGGCCTTAGGGGCAGTGGAAGGGCGTGTTTGAAGAAGAAGAGTTGCTTACGCTGGGCTACTTCTGTTTTTCGGGCTTTGGGTGGGATCCATCATTCGATTTTTTAGCTTGAGGCGAAGACTGATTCGTTTTTGCGCCTGGCGAGGTAGTGCAGGACGCCCCTCTGAAAGTGATCGAACTGATTACCGTGCGGTGACGCCGACTTAAAAAGTCAGCGAGAAGAACGACAAGTAGGGCATGGTCTTAAATGATGCAGCCTTTGAATTTCCCAAGGAACAAGCACCGGCAGACTTCTCTGCTGACTACGAGGTGTTGCGATAAGAAGACATGAAGACCTGTGAAAATGCTCAGGTGTTGATATTAGAATCGTTCACAACAACGACCTTTTAGACTTCGCTCAGGATGACACGGAGCAATGCTACTACAAGGTACGTCGTTTCGTGACCTCGTTTCTGACTGCGAAGACCGAGGCTGAGTGAATCAAGCTTTGCGAAAGACAAGGAAGTAGTTTTCTTTGAAACCTTTCACGGTGACTTCTTTCTGTAACTCAAAGCCAGCGGCCTTGATTTCTGAGGTGGACACTTCTTTGCCTGCGCGCACGTGACAAAGCTTCAAGCCCTCCACACGTTTCTTCAGATTCTTCATAAAAGCCTCAGAAATATCGACGGCAAGCAAAGTGCCTTTGTCGCCGGCTGCTTTGGCAATGGGTTCTAGGAACAGTCCAGTACCTGCTCCGATGTCGGCCAAACTGGTTTGAATTCGATGGCTTCGAGAATTTCCTTGCGGCAATGGAACACTTCCCGGCTTTCGACTTCGAAACGGGCAACTCATTCTTAGGGGTCTAAGCTAGGATCGAGAAACTTGGCATTAATGCCCGGCTTGACGCTTTCTGGCTTGGACTGCTCTTCAGCAAGCAAGATCGAGACAAATGTAAGTAAAAGTGCAGCAATCGGAAGATGCTTATTCATGGCCAAATGGTAAGGCCTTAGCTGGTGGTATGGAAACTCAGCCCTGCTGTTCGGCCCATTGCGGGATGCGCAGTAGGAAATCTGGAATGCGTACCATGACGCGACTGCCATCATCGGCTTCGCCAAAGAATGAGCCTCGGGCAGTGCTATTGTCTCCAATGACGTGGTAACTGTTATAGGTGAAGTCGTCGCCTGGTTTGATCAAGGGTTCCTGATTGACCACACCGTCACCTTCCACGACGATCCATTTGTCGTTTTCCTGCTGGATGACCCATTTCCGGCCCAGGATACGTACCTCTTGCTGGGAACGGTTGATGATCGAAATAAAGTAGACGAAGGGATGTGGACGATCCTTTGGTGCCTCTAAGTTGGGCATATAGATGACATCATCCACTTTGACCTCCAGACCTTCCAGTTCTTCGAACTTCTTTGAAAATTTCGACACGTCCAAAAATTATTCCAATTAATCGAGATGGCAAGAACGCAGTACGTGAGAGATTTCAAAGGTGAAGCACCTTTTGTCATTCCTGATACCCCTATCGGCTTAACTATCGCAGGTTCGGATTGTAGCGGAGGTGCTGGGCTTCAGATTGATATGAAGATATTTCAAAGGCTTCAGGTCTATGGTTTGAGCGTTGCTACAGCGATCGTTGCTGAAGTTCCTGGAAAGGTCGTCTCTGTGCAGGCGGTGCCGGCTGTGGTGGTCGCCGATCAGCTTGGTGTAATCATGGAAACCTACCCCGTTGGTGCTGCCAAGACCGGCATGTTTCACGATGCAGAACAGGTTGGTGTGGCTGTCAAGCATCTAAAAGCTTGGAAGCGACGAGATCCCACTGCCTGGCTGGTGGTGGATCCAGTGATGGTGGCCACTTCTGGGACGCTTCTGTTGCAAGCCGAGGCCATCCATGTGTTGAAGTCTGAACTGCTGCCTTTGGCCGATCTCGTGACGCCGAATCTGCCCGAAGCTGGCGTGCTATTGAATCGTGAGGTCAACGAAGCGCCTATCGATCTCGCCAAGGCTCTGGCGAGTGATTTGGGGATCAATGTACTTCTAAAAGGTGGGCATGCTAAGGGTCATCATGCTGTGGATCACCTCGTCACCACAACTGGCATGACGACCTTTGACGTCGAGCGGCTGCCCGGCCCAACGGTGCATGGCACTGGCTGTGCGCTTTCTGCGGCGATCACGGCCGGATTGGCAAGTGGCTTGGTGTTGGAAGAAGCGGTCAGCAAGGCAAAGGACGTTCTCACCGAAGCCATGCGCGAGCCCTTCATTTTGGGGAGTGTTAGATCATTGCGAATCTGATCACTCAATCACCAAGCTATCCTGACGTTCATCGATGCGTGGTGACTGGCCACCGCGTAACACGGAGTTTCCTTCGAACAGATTACGTTGATCGACCGGCATAGGATTGAGCCAATCTTCTTCACTTATCTGACCACTTTGTCCGTAGCAGGTGAGCGCATTGTGATAACAGACTTGCTCAATATCGGCCTTGGAGATGCCGCGTTGTTGCATTAATTGAAAAGTTTTGGACACTGCCAAGGGATCTGAAACTCCCCAATCGGCAGCAGAATCGATGAAGATCTTCTCGGAGCCATACTCACGTACGACTTCGACCATGCGCTCGTTGCCCATCTTAGTGTTCGGATACAACGTAAAAGCGGCCCAGTAACCTCGGTCGAGAACTTCTTTGACCGTTTCTTCGTTGTTGTGGTCAATGGCAACTTTGGCAGGGTCCAGGCCGTGTTCTTCGATCACATCCATGGTGCGCGAGGTGCCGCGCTTTTTGTCGCGATGCGGAGTGTGGATCATCACCACCATGTCGAATTCCTTGGCCATCTCGATCTGTTTTCGTAGGTAACGATCTTCCAATTCGGTCTGATCGTCATAACCAATCTCGCCGACAGCAACTACCCCTTCTTTTTGCAAGTACAAGGGCAAGATATCCATCACTTCTTCGGCAAGGGCTTCGTTGTTGGCCTCTTTGGAATTGAGGCCAATGGTGCAGTAATGGTGAATGCCGAATTGCGCCGCACGGAAGCGTTCGAAGCCGACCAAGCTTGACAGGTAGTCGGTGAAGGAACCGATGTTGGTGCGCGGTTGGCCTAACCAGAATGCAGGCTCAATCAGTGCAACCACACCGGAGGCAGCCATGCGTTGATAGTCATCGGTCGTGCGCGCACTCATATGCACGTGTGGGTCGATGAGCTTGATATCCTGAGTCCGCGTTTGGTCGTCTTCTGGGTCTGCCATGGTAGTGAGTCAGTCAGCTTAGGCTAATCGATTCATGGATACTGCTCCAAGTCAACTTTCGAGAATCGATGGCTTCAACTAAATTGGGCAACTTGGCAAGCAGCTCCCGGGCGCGTGGATCGGCTGTCTTAGCTAAAGCAAGGGCTAAGCCTTGCTGTTCCAGCGTATCGTCTGTGGTGCGTACGCGTTCTAGATCGGCATCAGAGACCAAGTGAAAATAAGGTCCCACGCAGCGCCATAATTCTGGGGTGATGGTGCGACCTGCGGCAAGGCGTTCATGCATGTAATCAATCAAAATACGTGTGAGGTCTTCGTTGGCTCGGCGATCCAAGGAGAGTATGGGGTGCAGCCGGCTGCCGATGAATAGCGCTTTGATCACCATTTGATTCCAGGGGCCATCTTCGAAATGGTCGGCTGGGAATGGATTGCCATGCGCCACGGCCTCAAAGACCGCCTTGATATTGGAACGTAAGCCTTCGGCAGCACGATCGGTTAGGCTTTTGGAAAATGGATAGATCGGCAAACCAGCGTATAGAGTGACCAGTTCGCTGACATCACCTGTGACACTGATCTGGTGAACTCGGCGTTTGAAGACGTCTTCAGCTTGATCGGACAACAACAGCACCATGCGTGCCGCTTGATCGATGGTCCAATCGTCAGGGCACCAGCGCTCATGGCAAGCGTCGGCATCTGCTAGTTCAGCTGGAGAAAGTGCCAAGTCTTGTTTGCCCAACTTGCGAGGTGCGAGGGCAAAAGCAAGATTGAATGCCCGATCCTCTTGCAGCGCTGCGCATTTTTCTGCAAACCACACTGCACCCTCAGGCGCAATTCGCTTAGTCAACCAAATCAGCAGCAGGTCGCGCGCACTTTTAGCCATCCAGCTTACTTGTCTTTGCCTTCGTCAGCGAATAACTTAAGATACTCGGGGTAGCCTGCGTCCTTCAGCTTTTCTTTCGGGATGAACTTTAGAGAGGCTCCATTGATACAGTAACGCAGGCCAGTAGGCTTGGGGCCGTCGGGAAAGACATGACCAAGATGAGAGTCGCCGTGTTTGGAACGTACTTCGGTGCGGGTGGAGAAGAACTTGCGATCTTCTTTCTCCACAATGTACTCGTTGTGCAAAGGCGCCCAGAAACTTGGCCAGCCAGTTCCGGAATCAAACTTCTCCACGGAAGAGAATAGCGGCTCACCTGATACAATATCGACGTAGATACCAGATTTCTTGTTGTCTTGAAAGTTACCTTCCGTGAAAGCGCGTTCAGTGCCTTCATGCTGGGTCACCTTATATTGTAAGGGCGTGAGTGTCGTGCGTAATTCGTCATCACTTGGCTTCTTGTATTCACGTTTCATAGGTTTCATTTTCTGTGAGGAAGCTGTAGCATCGACTGGTTTCTTGGTGCTGTTCTTAGACTTGTCATCAGCATCGCAACTGCTCATAACAACGGCCAAGCTAAAGGCCACGATCAAGCTTCCAATGGGGTTTGCGGAACATCTCATGGGATTAGTATAAAAGGTGCTTTCTGACGGTGCAACCTTGCCTTTCCAGCGTTGAGTTCTCATGTTGAAAGTGATGCGTGGCCTCCAATTCTTATTCCTAGTCGTCGTACTTCTTTGTCAAGCGAGCCTGGCTGCAGATCGGCCAAATGTGGTTTTGATCCTGGTTGATGATCTCGGCTACGGCGATTTGGCTTGCTATGGCGCGGAGGACATGCGCACGCCGCATCTAGATGCCTTGATGGCGAGCGGCATGCGATTCGATCAGTTTTATGCCAACTGCACCGTATGCTCGCCGACGCGTGCGTCGCTGATGACGGGCTGTTATCCTGACAAAGTGGGCGTGCCTGGCGTGATCCGACAACGGCCTGCTGACAGTTGGGGTTACTTTGATCCGAACGTGACTACCTTACCGCAGTTGCTGAAGACGGCCGGGTACTACACCGGAATGGTGGGCAAATGGCATCTCGGCTTCAAAGAGCCTAACATTCCCATGGCGCGCGGCTTTGATTTCTTTCACGGCTTTCTCGCCGACATGATGGACGATTACTGGACGCATCAACGTGGTGGTGTGAATTGGATGCGCCGCAATGAAGAGGTGATCAAGCCAAAGGGGCACGCCACTGATTTGTTCTCCCAGTGGTCGGTCGATTACATCAATGAGCATGCTGCCAAGGAGACGCCTTTCTTCCTCTACTTGGCTTACAATGCCCCTCACTTTCCCATTCAACCGCCGGAAATGTGGCTTGCGAAAGTGAAATCTCGCGAGCCGCAGTTGTCTGACAAGCGGGCGAAGAATGTCGCCTTTGTCGAACACATGGATGATGGTATCGGTAAAGTTCTTGCCAGCATCAAGAACGCCGGAATTGGGGATGACACGTTGATCATTTTCTCATCCGATAATGGTGGCTCGATTCCTTACGCACAAAGCAATGGCGCCCTGCGTGGTGGCAAGCAAGACCATTGGGAAGGTGGCATCCGAGTGCCAACCTGTGTAGTGTGGCCTAACAAGATCCCTCTCAAGCGCTCGAACGCGATTGGCATGACCATGGATTTCCTACCTACTCTTTGTGAATTAGTGGGTGCTGAAATCACGGCGCCAATCGATGGTATCAGCCTGGCGGACATCTGGTTGCACGGTGGGTCGGGTGATTCGGAGCGCAGCATGATTTGGGTGAGGCGTGAAGGCAATAAGCGTTATCAAGGTCGAGCTTATTACGCGATTCGTCAGGGCCCGTGGAAACTGCAACAGAGTTCGCCCTTTGAGCCGATGGTACTTGTGAATCTCGACGAAGATCCCTTGGAGAAGTCCCCAAAACCACCGACTGGAAAGATCGCAGATCAATTACGTCAAGCGTTGATGTTGCACTTGCAGGGGGCTGGCGGAGTGCCTTGGCAACCTTGATTCCATTTCAATCCACATCACCTTCAGATTACATGATTGTTCTCTTCAGGGTCTTGACCGTCCTTATTAGTTTAATTGATAGTGCACTAGCGGATTCTCTAGATCTACCTTTGCTGCGCTCACAAGAACTGCAGTCTATGGAAGCTGCTATTCGGCTCGGAATCCATGAAAAACACTTGCCTGGTGGGGTTCTTTGGTTCCAGCATCGCGACAATATCGTTCATCGTGCCTTTGGTAACCGGCAAGTGGATCCAGACATTTATCCGACCAAATTGGATACCATCTATGATGCGGCGTCTTTGACCAAGGTGGTGGCGACCACTCCTGCCGTCATGTGGTTGGTGGAACATGGTAAGTTGGATCTTGAGCAACCAGTCGCCAACTACTTGCCGAAATTTCAAGGTGATGGCAAAGAGCGCATCTTGGTACGCCAACTGATGACGCATACTTCAGGCTTGCGTCCAGGTATTCGCAGCAAGCCTATGTGGACGGGTTACGAGACTGGTTTGGACCGTATCTGGGCTGATCAACTGATTCACGAACCCGACACCAAGTTCGTTTACAGTGATATCAATTTCATCTTGTTGGGCGAACTGGTTCGGCAAGTGAGTGGGCAGTGGTTGAATGTGTTCTGTGAGGAAAAGTTCTTCGGCCCGTTGAGGATGGAGGACACAGGGTTCAATCCGGATCCTACATTGTGTTCTCGCATTGCGCCCACCACACGGGAAGGCGATGAGGTGGTGCATGGTATAGTGCATGATCCGACCTCGCGTAAGATGGGCGGTATCACTGGCCACGCAGGCTTGTTCTTCACTGCGCAGGATGTTTCGCGCTACGCGCAGATGTTGCTGAATGGTGGTGAGCTTGATGGCGTTCGGGTGTTGGAAGCCGAAACGGTGCGTCAGATGACGTCACCACAGACTGCCTTGGAAGTGTCCAGCTTGCGTGGGCTTGGTTGGGACGTCGCTTCCTCCTATGCCTCTCTGCGTGGTGCCCATTTCACGCCGAATCTGTCCTTCGGTCACACCGGCTGGACTGGCACTTCTCTGTGGGTGGATCCAAGCCTGAATTCATTCGTCATCTTTCTGTCAAACCGCAACCACCCGACGGAAGCCGGGCGTACCCGTGACACGCGTTATCAATTGTCTACCTTGGCCGTGGAATCGATCAAAACTTTGGCATTCAACCGACGTGATGGTTTGTGGACAGTGAAGAATGGTGTGGATGTGATGGTCGGGCGACAGTTTCGTGACGTGAGGGGGCTCACAGTGGGCTTGATCACCAATCACACCGGGCGCAGTAAGAAAGATCGCTCAACCATTGATATCCTGCACGAGTCATCTCAGGTGACACTCAAGGCGCTCTTTGGCCCGGAGCACGGCCTGCGTGGTGGTGCAGAAGCAGGCGTGAAAGTGAAAGACGGTCGCGATGCTAAGACAGGCTTGCCAGTCTACAGCCTTTACGGAGAATCAAAGCAACCGAGTGCTGCGCAAGTCGAAGGCTTGAATGCTTTGGTATTCGATATTCAAGACATCGGATGTCGGTTCTACACTTACATTTCGACGATGAATCTGGCGATGAAATTCGCAGAGGAACATGAATTAAAGTTCATCGTTCTGGATCGGATCAACCCGATTGATGGACTTACTGTGGATGGGCCTATGTTAGATGGTAAAACTTCGTTTATCGCAACGCATAAGATTCCGGTGCGTCACGGTATGACAGCGGGTGAGTTGGCAATTCTCTTTAAGAAGGAGCAGGGACTCGACAAGCTCGACCTGCACGTGATCCCGGTAGAGGGCTGGCGACGCAAATTGTTGCAATCGCAAACGGACTTGGCCTGGATCAATCCGTCGCCCAACATCCGCAATCTCACAGAGGCTTTGTTGTATCCTGGAGTGGGCTTGTTAGAGTTCCTGAAACTATCGGTAGGGCGTGGCACGGCTTCGCCATTTGAAGTGATTGGTGCACCTTATTTGGATGGCAAGGCTCTCAAGACACATTTGGACACGTTGAAACTGCCTGGAGTAAGTTTTGAAACGATCACCTTCACACCCACAGCGTCGATTTTCAAAGGCTACCGCTGTGGTGGCTTGCGAATCCAGCTGCGTGATGCCGCCAAGCATCGTTGCGTGGATACCGGCTTGGCGATTGCCATGTACTTGGCGACGTATCACGCCAACGATAGTGACTTTGAGAGATTCAAGACACTGCTGCTGCATTCCAAGACTTATCAAATGGTGAAGAATGGAGGGTCGCTGGAGGCGATTCGGGAAGCCTGGCAGCCCGAGCTGGAGGCCTTCATGGAGCGTCGCCAGCGCTGCTTGCTTTATTAAGCAGAACGAGGCACAGCTTGACGACATGCCAAGTGGGTGCCACTCACTTGTCTTATGGTCCGCCCCATTGTCATCTTCGGTGATCCCGTCCTACGTGCCAAATGCAAACCGGTTTCGGAGGTTACCGATGAAGTTCGCACCCTGGCCAAGGATATGATTGAAACGATGGTTGATGCCGAAGGCGTTGGCCTGGCAGCGCCTCAAGTAGGCGTCACGTTGCAATTAGCGGTTGTGGATGTCAGCCATGACCCCGAGTGTGTTTCTTATCTCCGCGTTGATGGTAGAGACGTGACCATGGCGGACATTATGCCACTGGTTTTCATCAACCCAAAGCTGGAGCTGGTCGATCCGAAAGAAGCTGAGCAAGAGGGGTGCTTGAGTTTTCCTGAGCTTCGAGCGATGATCACGCGACCTACCGAAGTGAAGGCCACACTCACTGATCTGGACGGTAAGACTTTTGTGGTGGAGACGGACGGGCTGTTGTCGCGTGCGATTCAGCATGAGACTGATCATTTATTTGGGCGCTTGTTCATTGATCGCATGACCGCGGCAACAAAGGTGAGTTTGAAGCGCAAGATCAAACGGATTGCGGCGTCGTACACGGGGAAGTGAGTATTACTGTGCGGTCTCTTGCGGCAATGCCATGCCTTGCAGAGATGCCAGAGCTTCACCAGCTAAAAAGAGCGAGCCGGCGATGAGTATGCGTTCAGAATAACCTTCTGCTAGAGTCAAGGATTCACCCAAGCTGGCGACGATGCGGCACTTGCTTGCCAATGATGGGTTATCGGCAAGGATGGATTCTGGGTTGGCAGTGCGATGGGAGCGGATGGGGGAAAGTAGGATGCGCTCACAGATAGGTGCGAGAACCTCAAGTATCTCAGTGGAATATTTATCGCGCGCGCAGCCGAAGATGAGGGTGGCTTTGGCATCGTTGTCGTAGGTCTGTTGCCAAGTGTTGATGAGCACTTGAGCAGCAGCCACATTGTGTGCTCCATCAATGATGATGTGCTGGTTAGAACCAAGGCGGTGGAAGCGCCCCGGCCAACGGATATTATTGAGGCCAGATTGCACCGCCTCTGGTCGTAGTGTCAGTCCCGAGGCTTTGACAGCAGCGATGGCTAACGCTGCATTGGTACGCTGATGCCGTCCTGCTAAAGCAATGGGCTGGGTGATGGGTTGGTCAATGACAGCGAGCGAGGTGCCTACTCTTTCCGCAGCGGCTTGTAGCGCTGCCAAAGCTTCAGGTGCTTGTGGTGCGCATAGAACAGGGACACCAGCTCGCATGATACCTGCTTTTTCTGTGGCGATTTTTCCTAGAGTGGCGCCGAGAATGCGTGTGTGGTCGTAGTCGATCGGAGTGATGACGGACACATGCCTTGGTTCCAGGGCATTTGAGGCGTCCAACCGACCGCCGAGTCCGGTTTCGAGAATCAGATAATCGACCTGCGATTCATAGAAATGACTGAGCGCTAGTCCGAGGGTAATTTCAAAGAAGCTCGGGTGCGGTTGCCAATTGGAGATAGTTTGACGGATCTCAGCCAAGAGCTTTTCACTGGCAGATTCGCTGATCATTTCCCCATCAACGCGCATGCGTTCGTAGAAATGCACCAAGTGGGGCGACGTGAAAAGACCGCAGCGCAAGCCATGGGCGCGCACGATGGCATCGGCGATAGCACAAACTGACCCTTTGCCATTTGTACCAGCGACGTGGATGGTGATCGGAGGTGGTGAGGGCTGAGCAACGGGTAAAGCTGCTGACAAACGGCGCATGTTGTCCAGCCCGAGTTTGACCCCAATGCCTTGGATGTTGTAGAGCCAGTCGAGTTCTGTCAATGGGGCAGAAGATGCGAGGATGATCTATACAGATGTCAAGGCCTGTTCAGGCATCAAATAGCCTAACAAGCTGCCTAAATTATCTCGCATGTCTTTACGTTCCACGATACGGTCTACTAGCCCGTGATCGAGCATGAACTCAGCGGTTTGGAAGCCCGGTGGCAAATTTTGGTGTGTGGTCTCTTTCACCACCCGTGGACCGGCGAAGCCGATCATGCATTTGGGTTCGGCGAGATTGATGTCGCCCAAAGTAGCAAAGCTTGCAGTTACGCCACCAGTCGTGGGGTGTGTTAGGATAGAAATGTAAGGCAAGCCAGCTTGGGCATGTCGGCCAAGCGCAGCGCTAGATTTGGCCATCTGCATCAGGCTCAAGATGCCCTCATGCATGCGAGCACCTCCGGAGGCTGAGAAGAGCACCATGGCGCGCTTCTCGGAGGTGGCGCGCTCAACGGCCCGGGTGATTTTTTCCCCCACGGCAGACCCCATACTTGCGCCAAGAAAGCGGAAGTCCATGATCCCAAGGCTGATGGGGTGACTTTGGATGGCTGCTCGGCCAGTCACGATTGCTTCGTTGAGCTTCGTTTTTTCGCGGTATTGAGCAACTTTCTCGGTGTAACCTTCGAATTCCAGAGCATTGACACTGGTCAGTTCGCGATCAGTTTCGCTGAAGCTGTTGGGGTCAACGACCAAGTCGATGCGCTCGCTCGCCTCTAACCGGAAGTGATGGCCGCACTTCTGGCAGACCCGCAGATTCTTGCCTAGTTCGAGGTCATGAATGACGCTGGAGCACTGAGGGCATTTGTGCCAAAGACCTTCTGGCATGTCGCGTTTCTTTCCGCGAAATCCAAATTTAGGCTTTTTGAAGATGGGCATGGTAAAAAAAGGAGTGCGACTTTATGACCGAGTGGAAGAAAGATGTTAACCTCTGGCGAGCGTGATCACAACCACCTTCTTCACCCCCGCTGCAAGCAAGACGCTCGCACATTCGTGGGCCGTGGAGCCGGTCGTGAAGACGTCATCAATCAGGATTACGGATTTGTCTTGCAGCTTCGCATTGAAACGCCTTCGCACCTGAAAGGCATTATGCAAATTGACGATGCACTGGTCTCGTCGATAGCGTGTTTGTGAGGACGTGTACGCTATAGTGCCAGGCGGGTTGGAATCTTCGTGGCCTTGCTCCACGCACGGCTGAGTTCTTGGGCCTGATTGAACCCGCGTTCGCGATGGCGACGAGGATGGAGTGGCACCGGTACTGCGACCCACTCAGCAGCAGCCATTTCGGTCATCCGAGGATCCTCGTTTGCCTTGAGCATGAGTTGGCCTAACAAGGGCCTCAGAAACAATTGTTGGCGATACTTGAAACGATGAATCAGTTCGCGCACCAAACCGCGGCTTTGGTAGGGGGCTACGGCAGATTCGAAGGCAAAGTCTCGCCCACGGTAGATCTGGCAGGTGAATTTTTCGCCGACCTCAGGATGAAAGGGCTCACTACACGTGCTACAACACGGACTTTCGCAACGCCACATATCACGGTGGCACGTGTCGCACAATCTATGTTGGTATCACTCTTCCGGAGGTAGTGCTTGGTTGCAGCCCTGACAGTTTGGCGGATAGAGGAGGTCTACCGCAGCGCGCAGAGCATCATGGACGAAGCCAGGTGTCATCGATTGCTTCAACCACTTCGACCTGCGCTGTATTTTCTGCTCCGGCAGGATAACGGATCTTCATCATCATGGGCTGCTCAAACTTGGTGTTCGCAGCGATTGCGTTCTGCACCTGATTGTAAAGGTTCTTCAGCTTTAAGTCGGCTTTCAGGAAGTAGCCATAGACGATGTATTTGCGCGTGGGGTCTTCCAATTTCACCACCGCATAGCGACGTCTGTCACTGAACGGCTTTTCGTAGTAATCGGCATCCGACAGATAAACGCGCATGGTGGAGACACGCGTGGACTTGTTATTCACGAATGAGCTCCATGGCATGGAGCCATGACCGACCAAGCTCTCCCAATCCAGGCGGTAGCCGTGTGTCTCGGTTTTCTCGATGTAGAGCGGAATGATGTTGCTGCCCAGGGTCATGCGAAAGCGGCTGAAATTCTTGGGCAAGAGCTCGGTGTTCTTACTATCAGGGACCAAGCTGATCACGTTGTAGCGCGGGAATCTACCCTCGCCGTAGAACTCACGAATCGTTTCCTCTAGGCGTTTGGGCTTGCGAATGACCTTTAACAGTTTGTCAATGCTATCGACAGCAATGAATTCATTCATTAACACGTTGGCATTGCCGATCATGGATCCAATTGGATCAGCGTCGGTGAAACTCGACAGCACTACCTTGTCTCCATCACTGGATGGATCATCCGACAAGAACATCCGCGAGGCTGAGAACAGACAAAGCCCCATGATTACGATCCCTGCCAGCCCGGCGTAAAGATAGAATCGCTGAGTCTTTTCTTTCTCAGTTGAGCGCTTCTTGCGTGTGCGGACCCGGATGCGTTTATACCTGCCGCCACTCTCTTCTTCAATGACTGCGTCGAGCTCACTATCGCCCTTGTTCTCGTGCAGGCGGGTATCAACTGTGGCCTCCACGCGACGCCGTTCCAAGTCGAGAGCAGAACGCACTGGCAACACCTCGTCGTCTTTAGCAGCTTCACCGTTGCTTCGCGTTTGTTTGATGGTTAGTCTCACCTTGCCTTCCGCTGGCAAACTTGCCGTAGTTGGTTTGCTGGAGCTGGGAGGCTTTGCGCTCGGCACTGATGGAGCAATCGATTCTGCCGCCGCTGCACCGGGAACTCGCGGGCGGGCGCGGCGCCGTCCGCGTTTGCGAGGCGTAGTATCTTTAGGTGCAGGCAAGGCTGTGTCACGAGCTAGCAAAGGATCAAAACCACTATGACAATAAGGACATTCGATATCATACATGCAGTCCTCTTTGTCGATCTTGATGGTTTGAGCGCAATCAGGACAATCGAAGATCAGCCAGTTGTCCACCACGGCCACATCGAGCCGTGAGGATACCTGGGTGAAGTCACTAACTTTGGTTTCAGGGGATGTGGAATCGGGACTAGCAGGCATCGAAATGTTTAGTCGTCTTGAGTGGGCGGCTTTTGATCGTCGGAGTCATCCAGTTTAGACGGGCCGTTTCCTTTGTTGTCCTGCCGAGGCTCATCGTCAACCCTTTCGGAGTCCTCAGTCTCAGCATTGGAATCCAGATCATCCCCGTGATCATAAAAAGAATTATGGTGATCTTCGTGGCTGTAAGGATCATCGTAGCTAGAGTCGTCTGAATCAAGGCGCGGCGCGAAGCCTTCTTCGTAAACAGGCTCGTCGTCGCCTTTCAGGGCGTCATTATCCTCGAAGGAAATGTCTGGTTTGTCGTCCTGGTCATCGTCATTACTGGCGGCCGCCGCTACGGTGCCAGTCGGCAGGCCGATGGGTGGTTTGGTGTCGGCCTGGCGCTTTTTGCGATAAAGTGCGCGTTCTACTTCCTCGGCCGCTTCTTGGCGCTTGCGCTTGCGATCCACAAACCACGACATCCAAATGCACATTTCATAGAGGAAGACCATGGGACCGGCCAGCAAGCACAGCGTGCCAGCGTCGGGAGTGGGCGTAATAATCGCTGCGATGGTGAAGATAATGACAATCGCGTAGGAGCGATTCTTGCTCATGAATTCGTAGCCTAACAAGTCCAGTTTAACTAACGTCATGACAATGACTGGTAATTCAAAGCTCAATCCAAAGACTAGAATGAGCTGACTGACAAAGGTGATGTAGTATCCTATCCGCCAATCGGAAGCCACGCCAAGGTCATCACTGTAGCCATGGAAGAAATCCAAGACTCGCGGCGTGACCATGGTGTAGGCAAACACCACACCTACTAAGAATAGACCGAATCCAATACCAATAGCTGGCAGGATGGCACGCTTCTCTTTCTTTGTAAGACCGGGAAAAATGAACTGTGCCAGGAAAAATAGCAGCAGTGGAAAGGAAATGATAAAGCCTGCCATCAATGCCAGCTTGATGGTCAGCATGAACATCTCTGGTGGTCGCAGGGCACTCATGGTCATCAAGTTACCTTGACGATCGATCTTGGCCTTCGGGTTGAGTTTGACCAGTGACTGTACGGCCTCACGTACAGTTGTGTTGTTAGGGACCGCTTCGAGAACGAACTGATCCCGTTTCTCAAACTCAATGAGCAATGTGGCATTGAAGATCGGCATCGCTGCAACGAAAGGCAACAACTTGGCCTCAGGCTCTGTGAGGGCGTGTTCCAGAAATGCCGCACGTTCAGCTTCATTCAGGTTACGTGCGGTCTTTGCCAGAGACTCCGCTTTGCGCCACTCCGCTTTGGAGAGCGCATCAGGAACTTTGATCTCCACACCAAGGCCAGCGGTCTCCATGGGACGTTTGATCAAGAGCAGCAGGGGACCACGAAATGCGAAGCATAAGATGGTCGCAAGGAGCAAGGTAATGATGATTCTCACCAACACACCGCGCAGCTCTTCCAAATGTTCCAAGAAAGGCATCTCGGTGTCTGTCTGACCGCGTTGGGCTGCGAGTTTGTTTCGGACACCAAAAAGTTTGGAGAGAATGGCTTTCATGAAAGAGACGTTGTTTGCTGAAGAGTTAAGAAAGGTGGCCGCGGGCGCCGAGCTGCGCGCA
>MDTC01267324.1_pt1 | contig 16573 bp, 12 predicted proteins | sample 811181 | NCBI WGS metagenome assembly MDTC01 (sample SAMN05326644, study PRJNA326480) | marine metagenome | isolation source: seawater | place: Pacific Ocean: North | collected 2011 | reverse complement strand
TTGATTCTGCTGCGTGATTGCTGCGCTCATCACCAGTTGGGTATCGACGAAACAGCTTACTGCGACTTGTTCGATTTTTGCAGACAAGCTGCCAATAAAAATCGACCTCGGGCTCCCGGGAGGAGACCAGAGGTCAAATCTAAGCTCGAAATCCGACACATGAGGAGCCTAAATCAGGTTTCAATAATATGCCGCTCAAAATCAACAGATAGTTACATTGTGCCGCCAATAAAATCGCCGGCATTGCAGAATTGTTCGAATCCTGAGGTTAGATCAATAAAATTAAATCAGCTAGACGAAGGCATGAATTTGCCTTGAATATAACGAAATCCGGGCCGGTTTATGACGCGTAGCTGGATGACCACCATGAACCGAACCACGGTATCGGTTTTTAAGCAGCAATTAGGCGAAACTAATCAGTGAGTGGAGTGGACTGGCCCTATCAGCAAAAGCAAAAAGACACTATCTTGACATGTATAACTTGACACTAATGCAAACGTGAACAAGATAATGTTCAAATGAAAATCTGGAGAGAATACCTAATAGCCTGGCTGCGCCACTTCTTCTTTCGCAGATTCACCTTCTAGCACCTCAAAAGACAGTCCCGCATAACAGCTCAACCGCTGGTAGAGAGCGTCGTTAAATATCGAACCCGGTGTCCAGAATCCACCGGGCACTTCATTCTTGTCAACGTCACGGAGCAAACTAACTGCTGCCTGAGACAACATCTTGGCTGTAGAACCGTAACCGGGATCACGATCACCGGTAACTCTCACCCGAATCTCGTCACCCGCATCAGTTTTGCCAAAAAACTGTAGATCATAGAACCCTTCCTGCTGTTCTCTAAGGCTGGGGCCTTCTCCAGGTTTAGGCAGAAAGAACTTGAGGGCAAACCAGCGCAAAAGGGGCACGGCCAGCACTAGGCCAAACAGCCGACCATCGGATTTCATGCGCTTGGCAAGCTTCCGGCCCTTATCGCCATCGCCGGCAAGGGAGCCTTCATTATACCGAAATTCATTACCATAACGTTCCTGCAGCAGGGCGTTGCTCCGCAACACCACACGGGAGTTTACCGCTGCCATAATGAATGGACCGATCCAGGACTTGAAGTCTTTGTCGTACTCCATGCCAATCGCCCGCTGCCTGGCACTATTGTTATGCCCTCTTGGGCAGAGCGAGTACCAGTCCCGCATTTCGGCCCGGATCTCTGGATCTTGCGCCGCCTCTTTGAAAGCATTGACACCACTGGCAACTGTGCCGCCAGAGAAAGTGCCTTTCATCACTTTTACACGCATCTTCACTTCTGAGCAGTAAACGCCGAATTTTCCCCACGCCTGCTCCTGCAGAAATTTGACACCGAGATCTGAAGGTAAGGAATCAAATCCACAGCAGTGCACGATTCGGGCACCAGTGCTCGTTGCCTGATCGCTGTAACGGGAAATCATACGTTTCATCCACTGGGATTCACCAGTAATGTCGCAGTAATCGGTTCCAGTGTTGGCACAAGCCTTTACCAGCGCCTCACCGAAGATGGCATATGGCCCAACGGTGGAAATTATGACCTCTGTACGCTCGCACATGGCCATTAATGTAGCATCATCAAAGGAATCTGCGATAACGACGGGGATCGACACAGATTTCTCCCCTAACTCAGCACGTAGCTGCTCGAGCTTGTCTTGGGAGCGCGCTGCCATGGCCCAGGTAAAATTTGGTTCAGCATGCTCTTCCAGCAGATAGCGGCAGATTATTTGGCCGACGAAACTGGTGGCACCGAAAACAATCATGTCCAGTTCTTTATTTACCATCGCGGTAAGTCCTCTTTGTAAGGATCAGGTTGCCGTCGCAATCTGCTCTGAGTGAACTACCCGACGGTGAGCCTCGGATGTCATATGCAAAACGCTATCACGAGAGTGTCGATAACTCATCCAGATAAGGAACTGCAGACCAAATAGCAAGGTCGCAGCCAGCAGGTGGGTGGGCTGCACAAAGGCAGGCATTCCCAGATGACCCAAAGTCGCTCCGGAAATCACCGAAAGACCAATGACAGCGATCATTGCAAACGTCAGTCTAGTCAAGGTATGTACCCATCCAAGGGAATTAATCAGAAGGCGGGCCAACCAAAGGTTCGCGCACAGTACCAGTGCAGAGAAACTGCGATGGACATAGAAAAACCATGGCATGGCCTCTATCCAACTGGATCGCAGTTCCTCACCCTGGGCCTCTTTAATCAGGTCTGTCATTTCACGGACCTGGGTACCCATAGCTACCTGCAATATAGTCATGCCAAGCACGATGTATAGCCATTTTTTAAATTTCGAATCAATAGCAAGCACCGGCTGGGTTGCCATAATCTGACGCCTTGATTGCGCCAATGCGAACATCAGGGTCGCAACTATGGCCAATGCCATCAGCATATGCAGGGTGATCATGCCGGGCTGCAAATTTGAGCTCACCACCCGGGACCCCAACCAGCCCTGGAATCCAACCATCAAAAAAGCCATAACTGAAGCGGTCGTGATTGAGGCATCCAGCCTGCGCAATGGCATCGACACCCAGGCAGTCGCGAAGATCAGCAGGCCTATGGTCACCCCTATCAATCGGTTGAGATATTCTGTCCATGTTTTAACTACGTTAAAGCGAGTATCTCCATAACCAAGTTCGGCATAAACCTCTTGATAGTTCGCAGGCAACTGAGATTCTGCAGTCGGTGGAACCCACTGGCCAAAGCAGGTAGGCCAATCCGGGCAACCCATACCCGCACCAGACGCGCGAACGCTTGCGCCTACCAGTATCAAAAAATAAACAGCAGCGAGGGTCAAAGTCGCAAGCCCCCGAAATCGTCGCAGTGATTCATCTAAAGCTGGTTGAGTAGTCATAGTCCAGGTCTAACAAGGATGCATTTGTAATTTCCGGTCGCCGGAATTGCGCGCTTAATCCCGGAGAGCTTGAAGCAGTACGACAGATGCATACCCATCCGTCGGCAGGCCGACACCTTGTTGATACGCGCGGATGGCTGCTCTGGTTTGCCTTCCTACCCTGCCATCGGGCTCACCGGAATCAAATCCATTGCGATTGAGTAGTTCCTGGAGCTCTCGCACGTCCGCAACACTCATAGCAGTCTCGTTCTCCGGCATGCGCTGAATTGGCTCACTGCCGGCATAACGATCCGCAAGGTGTCCAACAGTGAGAGCATAGAAAGTCGATGGATTATAGGTCATGGTGGCACGAAAGTTAGCGTAGCCGAGGAAGGCAGGCCCCTGCGCGCCAGCTGGCAGAATAACCGAAGCTTCCATACCCGCAGCAACGGGCACGGGCGCTCCATTGACCTGTGTGATCCCAAGGTCACGCCATTCCTGCAGCGGCTTGCGGGTCGAGGTGCCCGTTAAGCTAAAATCGAAGTCAACCGGTAACAGCACTTCCCTGCCCCAGCGTTCATCACCGCGCCAACCAGACTGCGACAAAAAGTTAGCCGCCGAGTGGAATATGTCTGGCAAGCTGTTCCAGATATCTATGCGCCCGTCCTGATCACCATCTACACCGTACTGATAAAAAATATTCGGCATGAACTGCAGCTGGCCCATGGCGCCAGCCCATGATCCACTCATGCGCTCAGCCTGAATGTGGCCGTCATCGATAATTTGGAGAGCCGTCAGCAGCTGCCTGCGAAAGAAATCCGCGCGCCGCGGGTCATAAGCGAGGGTTGCAAGCGCATCAAGCACCGAAAATCCGCCGGTTGATCTCCCGTAATTGCTTTCTACCGCCCAGAAAGCCACCAGATAATGCGGTTGGACACCGTAACGTTGCCGCACTTTCTCCAGCAAGACACTGTGCTGCTGTAACAGACTCTGCCCACGCGCCACCTGGTTAGGTGTCACTCTCAGACCCAGATAACGGGTAAAAGTTTGCACAAACTCGGGCTGGCTATTGTCCAGCTCCATCACGCGCTCTAGCGGCTGCAGGTTGTCAAGTTCCCGCAGGGTCGCTTCGCTGATGCCGAGTTCGCGTGCTTCGGCTCTAAGCTCAGCCAACCAGTCCGCAAAGTTTTGCTCATCATCCTGCGCCATTAGCGCCGGGAGGAAAAAAGAAAGAATTAGGGGGATTACTCTTAGGATTACGCGCATCTCCCAATGATAGCGAAAATACGCACGGAATAGAATCTCAAGTCGGTATCCAACGCAAACAGATTGGCAATTTAGACAGCGGGTGATTCAGGCAGCCATCTTATTAATAGACTCTCTAACCCGGCGCTCGTCAAAGTCAGAGAGCCCAATGAAATCTAAGCCGTGGTTGGAGTTATCCTGGCTCAGACGCCTTCAATAAGACACAATAAAAACCGATTTTACTCGTTCTCTGCTAACAGCTGCTAGCTCAAACTCCAATTCAATATTTAGAAACAAACCTGAACCTGATTTCTCTCAGGAAGTTGTTCAATTAAATTGTGATGGAAGTAAATTTTAACCCATAACTGTGAGGTATTCTTAAAGTGCCACTTCGAACTATTTTTGACAACTTAAGATTAGAGTCACCAGAGATTAGCGCGCGAGGGTAATTTCTCCGTTCGTTAACCAAGTTGTATCTCCGTTACTAATTACAATCTCAGTGAGGTAAGGTGAGTTGAGAGATTTGTCTCATTGTTTATGCGGCAAGTTATGACCTGAGCCACAGTTTTAACAAGTACGCCCAAGTTTACCCCCTCTATAAACGTGGAGCGCGTCGCGAATTCGGGCAAGCATCGATAGCCCTTACGAGATCGGCAGATCGTCGCTTTTTCGCTATATTTCCTGCATGAAGAAGTCGCTCACACCAACCGCATGCAATTACCGTTTTCGCCCGCTTGCCGCAATCCTGAGCATCATTTGCCTGAGCATGATCGCGCTGCAGCCATTAGCGGCTCGAACTGTGAGGGAATACGTCGAAGCAGAAGACCACGAATGCTACGATGACATGCTCGAAGAGTTCGGCGAGAACAAAATCCTTACTTCCGGCTATGAATTGGAAGCATTGCTGGCACTCAGTCATTATCCGGAGTTGAAGTCAGTTCGTATCCACTTCATGGTGGATAATGTCGACATTCCTCTGTCTTTCAGACCACATTGGCTGAGCATACTCAGAACAGCACGCAGTCGCACTTACTTGGTTGTTATCGACAATAATCGTGAGAGTGGTCGCAATGCCCTACTGCCGGATAATCAGCCCTTCAATTCCCAGATTGGCATCCTCGGCCACGGATTAGCGCATGCGGTTTATTACCTGAGTCGCTCTTTTTTTGGCATTCTGGACGACGTAATCTGCCAACTAGGAGACTGTCGAATACAGTTTGAGCGTACCACTGACCGCCGCCTGAACTCCTCAAGCAATCTCATATAGCCCTTCTCAATCTGCAGTTGGGTTTCTAACCTACCCGCCTCTGGTGTCGGTAGATCAAATGAACTGCCACCAACGATTATGGCAGTATTGCTATCAAGATCTCACTCCGGCAGCCTTATGTCTCAATTCGCAGGCGCTCCGCCTCATCCAATTACAGCTCGCCAAAATCAAGAATCTTAGAAAACTCGTTGTTAGAGGTTTCGTCTTCGGGGCGTAGCTGTACGATGAGAAAGGGTTTAGACATAAAACTGTAACGCGGCCTTCCATGCCGCGCTTTCCTTTTAGTTACAGACGAGCCAGACTAGTTAGGTAAACGATAGGCAACAAGCGCGCCGGGAAAATCCGTCTGGGTACTGCCAATTTGCACCACGATATATTGCTGCCCGCGGTGCATGTAGGTCATCATGCCGTATTGCCCCGGAGCCGGCAGCGGCACACTGCCGAGAATCTCACCGGTCATCTTGTCCCTTGCATTCAGAGTCAGCGGCGCATCGGGAAGCATTTGCGCCATACCCTCGCTTAGCGCACGTGTCTGCACAAGAATGTCTCCCATGACCATTTGTATGGACCAGCCATCACCGCCACTGTTAGGAACATCTAAGCCCCGCAGTCTGGGATGATTTTTAATAGCGTCAGGTGTCTCACCTATTGGCAAGGACCAAGTTTTCTCACCTGTATTCATCTGATACGCGGTTAGTTGATTATTCATGCGCTTGTAGAGTGACAATCCGTCAATCGTTGGCAGTCCGCCACCTCCGCCGGGGAGCCAATCCGCCACCGTCATGCCAGTGGTCGGCGTGCTGTTGGGTGTTGCCCCGCCCTCGCCAGGCCGGGGATAATTCGGATTATCACGATCAACACCATTGGTGGGACGCATGAATCCTGGCGCAAAGCAACGACGACGGTGTGAGTTGTACATCATGCCAGTACTGGGATCCGCCACTGGCGGGTGGGAGATAACATTGCCAGCACCGAGGCACCCCACATTGTTGATATATTCTCCTTGGTAGGTGTTCGGCAAGGGTGGCACATACAGGCCTCCGATGCGGAAGCTATTAAGAATCGTCAGCGCCTCCTCTTTCAACCCCGGGGTATAGTCGATTACAAACTCATCCGTGATCCCATTCATTACAATGGGATCGACCGGCTCAGGCCAGGTCGGGAACGGCTGGGTGGCCGCTGTGTAATTACCCGGCACTTCAGTCTGGATGACCGCTCGGTCTTCAATTGGCCAAATAGGCTCTCCCGTTTCACGGTTGAAGGCGAATACTAGCCCTTGCTTGGTATTCTGAACTGCAGCCGGGACACGCTGGCCATCCACAGTGAGATCCATTAATAGAGGTGGCGTTGGCAGATCATAATTCCACTGATCAGAGCGGTGGATTTGGTAGTGCCAGCGTCGCTCACCGGTAGAAACATCCAGCGCGAGCACGCTGCCGCCAAACAAATTATCTCCGGGCCGATGACCGGCATATGCCTGCACTGTAGAGGCGTTGGTTACCAGATAGACCAGGCCTAGTTCAGGATCCGCCGACGCAGGTGCCCAAGTCGACATATCTCCAGAAAAACGCCAGGCATCGTTCAGCCAGGTCTCATGTCCAACTTCACCTGGTCGCGGAATCACATGAAACTTCCACAGCAGCTCGCCGGTTTCTGCATCAAAACCCATGATGTCACCCGGTACGTTTTCGATACGAGTTTGACCGTAACTGGGCTGATGTCCAACCAGCACGACAACCACACCATTTACTACCATGGGTGGGGCTGACGCCGTCACCATACCCAGCTCTCGCGGAATGCCATAATCGGGGTCATATTGACCCCCTGCAACCACATAATCTTCCCAAGGTCCCCAGCCTTCAACCAGGTGCGGTATCAAATCGATTGAGCCGGTTTCCGGAAAAGCACCTACCGGAAACTCGCTGCCCCAACCTTCGATAGGCAGTCCTGTCTTGGCATCGAGGGCCCACAGGAAGAAGCCGGGACTGGTCACATAGATCACGCCCCGCCCATTCACCTCGGCATAGGCAACGCCTTTTCCATAGGCTTGTCGCGGCGAGCGCTGATGGCGAATAGTCTCCGGCTCTCGGAAAGTCCAAAGAATCTCGCCAGTTGCCGGATCAAGTGCCATCACCTGACGGCGCGGCGTCGCCACGGTGTACAACACGCCGTCGACATAGATAGGCGTTGAGCGAGAAAAATAATCCAGGTTCGGTCCGAAGTTGTCGCTGCGCCAGATCCAGGCCTGCTCAAGGTCATCGAAATTGTCGCGATTTATCTGGTCGAGTGGAGAGTATCGAGTGTGCCCCATATCTCCGCCGATGTACCGCCATTCTCCATTCTTGGTCCCGGGCAAGCCCTGGGCCACCAGGGAACTCGCCATGGCAAAATTGATTAGCACTATCACGCTTAAACGACGCATCTGGTTAATTTGCACTGAGATTTTCATGATCTCTCCGTTTTCGTATTTGGTTTCGTTCTTTTTCTCTTTCTGCTGGGATTTCTTCTTGTTCTGAATTGCAGAGCTGGCAAGAATAGAACAAAACATAGGGTAAAAGGGAATACTAAGGATGTCTATATTGATACAGGCTCAGCAAGCGGTTCAAGCTCCAGGCGGATAGCACGATCCTGCAAAAGACTGATCCCTTACCCCGGATTTACTTCCTTCTGATCTGCCTGAGCAAGCCATAGATAACAAGGTGGAAAAATTTAATGTCGGGGATCAGGTTTTTGGCAGCACAGGCCCGAGATTTGGCGCCTGCGCCGAATAAATAGCCCTACCCGCCAGCTATCCAATCATCCACAAACCTAGGAATGTTCCACACTTCACTGCAACCACTATCCCAGTGAGTGAAGTCCACGCACTGCTTTTTTTGCGTCTTGCCCAACTTCAGGCATGCCAAGAAATCCTGATTGTCGGTGCCTGTGGGTGTATCGGCACATTTGCCGTTCAAATCGCCAAGCGCATGGGAGCCAGAGTCACTGCTATCGACAGCGCATATAAACTATCTACCCTTAAACCACTTGATGCTGGTTATAGCAAAGTCGATTTTACCCATGAGGACAAGCAGTATGACGTAATCGTCGGCAGCAGTCGCCATGATGCTAAAGCACAGTGGCTGCTACGTCTCCGCTAATGTCGGGCTCTGGCCAATGCTACGAACGGCAATAACTCGCAGAGTCACTGACAAACGTGTCATCACAAAACTAGCCAGAATCACTAAAGCTGATTTACAGACGCTCTGCAAACAGATTGGTGAAAAGACTATAGAAACAAGTATTGAAGCCGCCTGTAAGCTTGAAGAATTGGTTGAGGCGCATCGCTACATTGATACTGGCAATAAAAGGGTCATGTGCCCTTTGTTTTCGGCACCGCTGCAAAACTGCAAACAAAAGACCAGTAACCTAAACCAGCAAGCCCAGAACTTCAAAAAATAGGAAGTCTGCTTTACCACCTAGGAATAAATAGAGCAGGTAATATGCAATAATTCAAAAACTTGATCCCGGAGAATAATAATGAACATTTCGAGCAGACTCAAGATTTTGACGGCCACCCTCGGCCTGCTAACCCCCGTATTACTGACAGCGCAATCAGTTGGCGCACCGCCGGCACTGTATAAATCTGACGCTGAAATCATGAGCGAGTTGGATGCTGCCGCACGCAATTCCAACTCGGCCGCTGGTGTTTCTGTAACAGTATCTCCGGGTATTTCGGTGCGCCGGCGCATGAGTGGCGTCCTGCAATATGCGGTGATGCACCCCTACAGCGTCGAGATTTATCGCATCATCGAAGGCAGCGGCACGCTGGTGACAGGAGGCGTACTCAAACTGCCGCTGGCGGATCCTAGTGGTGACAATGTCATTCGCACGGAGCATGGCATCGAAGGCGGCCTCGCGCGCGATGTCAAAGCCGGGGATATTCTGGTACTGCAGCCAGGAACGCCTCATTGGTTTAGTCGGATTAAGGGCGAGGCGATCACTTACATGGAGTCAAGAGTGCGTGTCAGCACTGCACCTATTCAATACCAGTAAGCGGAATGTCATCATCAGAAACGAAAACGCCGCGAACCATTCAACATGGATCCGCGGCGTTGTAGCTAGCTGAAAGCTGCTGGCCTTAGCGAACTGCTTCCGCGATACCGGACACTGTAGCTGCCAGTTCGAGATATCGTTTGCGCGTGATGCCTTCTCGAGACTCGCCTTCCTCCTCGAATTGCTCGGCAAGGTCACTCAGCTCTCTGGATGCATTGCGGTTACTATTATCAGCTTCAAGTAAGCGCTCAGCCCGATCCAGTACCTGGGCAAGCTCTCTGGATAGGCCGGCATCAATCTCATCATCACGCAATAGCTGATCTTGATAAGCCCGCGCAACAACGGGTACAGCTGGCCAGGTAACCATCTCCTGGGTCTGGGCATTGACGATGCCCTTAAGCGCTTCCAGGGACGCGGCAGCAAGCTCATTCTCTGTCATGAAGTCACTAGTCTGCATCTCGAATACATCCAGGCCTCGCGAAATTTCGGTGCCGTAAATGCGTCCGTTGTACCAGTAAGTAGACCAGTAACCGCCCGTGATCAATTCCTCCGTATCGATAGGACCGCGGTCGAAATAAGCGATTTCAGTTGGATTCGAAGAGTCGGTAAAATCGACTACCGAGACACCGCCCTGATACCAAGCCTGGACGAAAATATCGCGGCCAGGAACCGGAATCAGTGAACCGTTATGGGCCACGCAATTTTCGGTATCAGTCTGAGGGGCAGACATCTTGTAGTGACTACGGAACTGAAGCTTACCGTCGACGATGTCGTAGAACGCATCAGCACCCCAGGTCAGAGGATCCTGTGCGCGACAGCGAGGTCGGCCACCGCCACCCCATTCATCGGTGAAAATCACTTTGGTGCCATCGTTGTTGAAGGTGGCGGAATGCCAATAAGCAAAACCCGGATCAATCACTTGATCCAGTCGTTGCGGATCAGACGGATCAGAGATATCCAGCAGGATGCCATTGCCGGAGCAAGCGCCTGCTGCTAGGCCAATATCTGGATATGTTGTAATGTCGTGGCATTGATTGGTCTGGCTTGTAGTCTGAGTACCATCACCGTGGTCACCGCCATCCCAAAGACCAGCCAGAGTGCCGGAATCAGGGTCGGAGAAAATGAAGGGGCGATTCACAATCCGCGCAGCCGCTGGGTTATCTTCTGGAATTTCGATAACTTCGATGCGGAACAGCGCGGATTCAGGATTCTCGAAGGGTGAATCATCGGAGCAGCCGGCCAATTCCTCGTCATCCCGGACTCGGCTGGTGCCTGATACGTATACGTAGATATTGCCGTCCTCATCCGCATTTTGGGCCACCGTATGGGTGTGAGAACCACGGCAGGTTTGCACTGCAGCAACCTGAGTGGGGTTGCTAAAATCACTCACATCAAAAATGCGAATGCCACGTACTCGCTGATTGCTGACCGGTTCCGGCACGCCTTCGAGACCGCAATCCAAACGCCCGCGCACTTCCTGCACTGACATGATAAGTAGATCGCTCACCAGTGAGACATCGCCCTGACCACCAGGGCAAACGACAGATGCAATGTGCTCTGGTGAATCCGGGTCACTGATATCGTAGGTATTAAAACCGTGGTAGTTACCGGCAATCAGGTAGTCGCCGGAAAACAGCAGGTCGGTATTGGAAAAGCTCAGCAGCGATGGTCTTGGATCGGCATTCTCGTCCTCTTCCTCTTCTTCAGTCGGAGTCTCCGGTGCATTGCCAGAAGCGGCAGCCTGCTCATCCTCAATCTCCTCCAGACGCCTGGCAGACAGGCCCGAGGGGCGATCTGGGTCGAAAAAGCCAGCAGGCTTGGGCAGTGAAGCCACCACGCTCATATTCAACGCCGCTTGTCCTGCATCGCGAAAACCAGCAGCAAGACCGACCCGGGGATCGCTGCTGAAACTCGCCAGCAGCGTATCCATGCGTTCGATTTCAGAGGTCTGGTCAGAAGTCACATCAGAAGTGAATTCATACAATAGTGGATCCTGAACAGAGCCGCGTTGGTCCAACAGCATTTCTACCATGTCCAGAGCACCTTGATGGTGCTCAATCATGCCCTCAAGGTAGAGGCGATCGAATTCTGGACCGGACGCCGCGGCCAGTGTTTCCATCTGCTCGTCGCTCAGCATGCCAGCCATGAGCTCGAAATCTGCAGCGTGATGCGCATCTTCTGCTGTTACCTCCAAGCCACGCTCACGCAACCAGCCCTGCATCATGGCGATCTCGTCGTCCTGCGAGAGAGTAATGCGGGATGCCACGGCCAGCACCCCATCGTTATTGGTTCGGCTTTCCGCTAGCGCCGACATCTCTTTGGCCTGGGCGTGGTGTGGAATCATGCCCTGCAGGAAGCGGATATCGCCCAGAGAGTATTCCATGTTGGCCAGATCCGATGCCTCTGCGGCGGTGATAACCCGACCCTGTTGACCCGGGGCACCTGGCTGGATGATAGGGACCTGGGTAAAGGCTGCCTGACTGAAGGCTGAGGCTGTCACCACCCAGAGAAGGCGGCGAGAAAGTTGTGACATGCTGAAATGCAAAAACGTGGACATAGCTATACCCCAATACGGATGCACAATCTGAGAAATTCAGTAACCCAGCATTGTACCTGTTCAGCAGCTTTTGCCAATTCTGATCATCGCTCAGGGGCAAATTGCGTTAAATCACGACATGCACTAATTCGGTACATTTTAATTAGCATTGGACCGAGGCTGATGTGGTTAGGAGACGTGCTTCTTTATCGCAAGAGTTTCTAGGCTTTGTTTAGTTCTACTGGATTCACACGACAGCCAAGCGCTGATACAGGAGATGATGTTGACAGCCATTTTGGGCCGATGCATGCTCAAAAACTGAAGCGGATAAAATTTGAATCCGCCCCGCTCCTTAATATCTGGCGCCCCTTAAACCTAGAGACTGCCTCAGGCTTTTTTCAGTGCGGACTACTACCGCCGTTATTATGCAAGCAAAACTGTTATGATTGATGCTTCTTCAGGCAGCCACTCATGGCAACGCCATCACAGCTAACATCCGGCAAGACTAAACACATGGCAAAAATCAGCCGAGAAAATCTGCGCCCGTTACGCACTCTTAATATGCTCTCATCGAGAGAAATTCAGGGCTTGATGTCTTCCTAGGACAAGGTGCACAAACTGTTTCGCCAGTATGCTTTGGCAACACTCAATGCCGGCAGCGACATGAATGACCTCATCCAGTTACTGGAGGCTAGTCATTTGGGACTAAAAGATCGCAGCCTCATTGGTACATTGAGTGCCCAGGATTTTGGGGCATAGCCTCAGCGCCAGAATCCAGATTTACTGCCTCGAGTCCACATACACCAACAGGCTCAATGCGGCGGAGTGAGCGCAATAGCTCAACGGGGATTCCTGTGTTGTGAATTGAGACTGCGCGGGCATGCTTCCGACCCCCTCTGCGTTCAGGTAAGCGATTTGGAAGCGCTCGCCTCAAGCGCTTTCGAACGATGCCAATCGATGGTTGGTGACTGCAGGCTTGGGTGATCATCTCATGCATACACAGAAATCAAGACCCAAGGGTTCTTGATATCGCACGTGGGAGAGCACCGAAGGAGGCTTTAGGTATGGCAGATTGAGACCGTGCGAGGCAGGAAGGCGAGCCCGAGTCCCCAGGGAGGGGTTCACGGCGTGTCTCGATTTGCCATACCTCAAACACCCGCCAACTCGATAATGAATCTGAGAGAAATCTTTGCTTTCTCAAAAATTGTAGATTTGAGAAGACATATAAAGCACCAATACTGGGAAAGTATTGGTGGGTCTGGGTGGATTCGAACCACCGACCTCACCCTTATCAGGGGTGCGCTCTAACCAACTGAGCTACAGACCCAAATAGAATCAAGAAACTACTCTATTTGGCGGAGGTCTTTGCAACCTCACCCTACTCTCAACCTAGGGTTTGAGATGCGCTCTAACCAACTGAGCTACAGACCCAACAGCACCAGAATGGGCTAAGAGGCGGCGTATTATACGCAAATCGCACAATCTGACAAGATTTTGAGGGCGGGAAAACGCTATCCGTCCGCTCAGGCACCACGCTGGATGGCAAAGTGGCGATGAACCCGGTAACCCAGCAGCAGCGCCAGTATCCCCCCGTAGAGCACGGCCTCCTGTATATCTGTGCGCAGAATCCACAACAGGTGTACGATGGCCAGAACTGCGGCAACATAAACCAGTCGATGCAGCCGCTTCCAGTTTTTGCCCATTTTCCTGACCATAACCTTTGGCGAAGTAGCGCCAAGGGCCGCCAGTATGAGATAGGCAAAAAATCCGATGGTGATAAACGGCCGCTCCGCTAACTCCTCGCCAATGGCAATCCAGCGGAATCCCAACAGGAAGCTCATCCACACCAGTAAATGCACAGTTGCATAAAAAAGAGCGAATAGACCGAGCATACGACGTTGACGCACGAATTGGGGACTCCCAGTGATAAATCGCAGCGGCGTTAGCGACAGTGCAACAAGAAGAAATCGAAGGCTCCATTCCCCCGTCTCCTTGGCCAATTCGTGTGCCGGGTCAGGGCCCAGGTTATTCTGCAGGACTTGCAGCACCAGCAGGGCAAAGGGGACCATAGCCAGCATGAAAACCGCTGGCTTGATATATATGTTCATGAGTGTTGTCGCAGTGAATGTCTGCTTAGAAATTTGCCGAGAGATCCATGCCTTGATAGAGCGAAGCGACCTGGTCTGCATATCCGTTGAACAGGCGCGTTTCGATGTACTGCCTGCTAAACAGAGTCTGCGGTAAGCGTCTTTCCATGTCCTGGCGCCATCTTGGGTGGTGGACACCCGGATTCACGTTTGCATAGAAACCGTATTCGTTAGCCTGCAGGTCATTCCAGGTGGTATTGGGCTGAGTCTCACGAAAATTGATCCGCACAATGGACTTGATGCTCTTGAATCCATACTTCCAGGGCACAACCAGACGCATTGGTGCGCCATTTTGCGCTGGCAAATAACTGCCATAGAGCCCTACCGCCATAAATGCTAGGGGATGAGTCGCCTCGTCGATGCGCAGGCCTTCACGGTAAGGCCAGTCGACAATCGCAAAACGCGAAGTCACTCCAGGCATAGTTGCAGGATCTACTAAGGTTTCGAATTCGACATATTTGGCCTTGGAGGTTGGCTCGAACTGCTTAATCAGATCGCCCAGCGGGAAACCTATCCAGGGAATAACCATTGACCAGGCTTCGACGCAGCGCAGGCGGTAGATCCGCTCTTCCAGCTGCATTGGGCGCAGAATATCTTCCAGGTTGTAGTTGCCGGGCTTCGCGACTTCGCCACTGATTTCAACTGACCAGGGGTCCGCTTTGAATTCGCCTGAGCGCGAAGAGGGGTCCGACTTGTCCATGCCGAATTCATAGAAATTATTGTAACGCGTCACATCACGATAGGGCGTCAATGATTCGCCCGTGAAAAAAGGTTCGTTGTCAGGCGCCGGCTTGACGCTGTCAAATTTCGCCTTCCACCAGGCAGCGGGTGGCGTCCGCTGCAAAGCCTCAGGGGCACTGACCTTCAACTGATCGCCATTTTGGGCCAGTGCGGTTGCCGCCGCACCACCGAGTGCTGCGGCACCAATAGCTATGGTCGCCGAGTCTTTCATGAATCCGCGACGATTCCGGTAAACACTTTCCGGTGTAATTTCGGAGGGTTTTATATCAGCTGGCTTCTTGATCAACATGGTTATGGTCTCTTCTTAATTCCCTGCGTTCTGCTCGAATTACAGACTCAGACAGGGGAATGGCTACTTTTTGTTCCGCTTTTCGGGAGATTTTTTTCCAGACTTAGATAATACGGTCACCTTACCCGCTTGGTTTTGCCCAGCCTTTGGTTGGGAAGGCTTCAATTGCCTGCGATAGAGCCACCACAGTGGCCCCGATGCCACATAAATAATAGCCATGGTCAGCAGCACTTCATGAGGGTTTTGTGCAATCAGCACCAGCAGCACCACCGCAAACACGAATACTATGTAAGGAACGGTGCCCTTGAAATGCAGTTCCTTGAAACTGTAATAGCGATAGTTGGATATCATCAAAAGGCCAGTAAATACCGTCAATATAGCAGCAAGATAGGACACTAATGGCGTTACCTGAATCCCGTACTTAAACGCCACCCAGGGGAAAAATGTCACCAGTGCCGCCGCTAGGGGACTCGCAAGCCCCAAGAAGAATCGCTTGTCCACGGTACCTAGCTGCACGTTGAAGCGCGCAAGCCGCAGCGCAGCGCAGGACATATAGATAAAGCTCGCCGCCCAGCCCACATTGCCCAGCAGCTCGAATGCCCAGCTGAACATAATCAGCGCTGGCGCCACCCCGAAAGAGACCATATCCGATAGACTGTCGAACTCGGCTCCAAATGCACTCTGTGTGTTAGTCAGGCGAGCGATTCGACCATCCAGCCCATCCAGAATACCGGCAATCAGGATGGCCCAACCCGCTTCATTGAAGTTACCAGACATGCCAGCAATTACGGCATAGAAACCAGCGAACAGGGCACCCAGCGTTAGCAGATTGGGCAAAAGGTAGATGCCGCGTCGGCGAACCTGTTTGCCGCCTTCGGAGACCAGCTCCTCGTGCTCATCGATCGGTAGCAGGCGCTCTTCTTCCTGAGGTGACTCTGTTTGTGAGTCTGGGGCCTTCATAGATATCCCTGCAATAAGTCAGAAACCATATTATACAGGGCATTTGCGCGCCAGATGACTGATTTTGAAATATTTTACCCGGATACGGAGATGCTATATGATTCGCGCCTTCCCGAGATTATGAACCAACGCCGAGAATTGGAGCGACTCAATGAACTACTTTAATACATTGCCTCTGCGACTCCAGCTGGAGCAGCTGGGTAAATGCCGCTTTATGGAACGCAGTGAATTCAGCGACGGAGTAAAAAAACTAAAAGGCAAGAAAGTGGTTATCGTAGGTTGCGGCGCCCAAGGTCTGAATCAGGGCCTAAATATGCGCGACAGCGGACTGGATATATCCTATGCCCTGCGCGATGCAGCCATCATCGAACAGCGCCCATCCTGGAAAAACGCCACCGAGAATGGTTTTTCCGTAGGCACTTACGGTGAACTCATCCCCAACGCCGATCTGGTCCTTAACCTGACCCCGGACAAGCAGCACAGCGATGTTGTGAAGCAGGT
>MDTC01146094.1_pt1 | contig 16573 bp, 23 predicted proteins | sample 811181 | NCBI WGS metagenome assembly MDTC01 (sample SAMN05326644, study PRJNA326480) | marine metagenome | isolation source: seawater | place: Pacific Ocean: North | collected 2011 | reverse complement strand
CTTATCATCATTATAACCATAATACTCTTTAACTACGTCAAGATAATCAATAGAATCTTTCCTAGCCCAAGGAGAAAAACGTTTCCTTGGTTTCACACTATTTATGTAAAAATCATACTGCATCTTGTTTGGCAGATGAGGGTTCTTGTTCATCTCATTTGCATACAATACAGTATCAGTAAACGATGATAGACATCTGTTTACAATGTATGGTGGGTATTTCTTTTCAGCATCAGAATCATCATCAATAATATTCTTTTTACTTTGATTGATGCTGTATAGATAATCTTTCAGTTGGTACTTCATTCCAGTGCCGTATCACTCCGCTAATAATAAAACAATTAGTAATGAGATAAGAAAAGAATATAATACTACGTATGATAACAACGTAGTTGTCATAGGGTTTAGTTTTTTCATCAGAGAAACTGCCCAATGAATATTTCCATATCTCCCAAAATTTATTCATTTAGTAATTCAGGTGGTTGAGAAAATCCAAGTGTGGTACGACGATGCCACAATTCCTGAACACCTTCTTCTTCCAAATCTTGTAGTTTGGTTTGTAGTTTAGTAATTTCTTCTTCAGTGTAGAGCCATGGTTGCTCCAATGCTTTCTTTAATGCTGCTTTGGCTTTCATAGTTATTAATTATAAGTGGTAGTAAACGATATTCCGCTTGCTGTATACGATATGTTAACATATCAACGGTATCATTAGGACAAATTGGTACTATTGATTGTCCTAGAATCTCCCCAGAGTCTAACTCCTTGGTTACATGATGCACAGTGCATCCTGTTTCCTTATCCTTGCTTTGAAATGCTTGTTCAACAGCATACAAACCTTTATATTTTGGGAGTAAAGATGGATGAATGTTTATAATAGGACATGGAAACGCATTTGGATGTTTAATTATTCGCATCCATCCTGCAAGAACTACTAGATCAACTCTCCATGCTTCAAATAATGCAATAATATCCTTTTCTGATTTGTGTTTAACATGAACATGAGGTATGCCCAACCTCTCTGCTCTTTGTTTAGCACCACACTCTTTTCTGTTATGGATCATAAGTACTACGTCATGGTCAGGGCATTGACGTACAATGTTTTCAAAGTTGGTTCCGTTTCCAGAACACATAACTCCTAATCTCATTAAGCATTCTCCTTGCTTCTTGTATATATCCAACCAGTGCAAATATATTTGCGTTTGTTAACTGTCGGACAAGCACGATGTACATATTGCCATGTAGATGGAAAGATAATTAACTTACCTGCTTTAGGTGTAACACTCTTCCCACATGAGAACTCTGTACAACCACTACCATCTTTAATTGTATTAAGATACCAGAGATATGTAAACTGTCTGGGTCCATATTGTGGGGATATCGTAAAATCATGATGCCATGTATACCACCCACTATTCTTTTGATATCTTTGTATTTGATATCCTGTATCTTCCATTCTAAATTGTGAAAGCATCATTTGAAGGTCTAGAATATTGTCAGAAATTTCTGCACAATGTTCTGCGTATTGATCCATGCCAGCACTAAGTGCTTTAAAAAATACTTCGTCCTCCTCTTTCCAATCATCTTTATCTGAAATAGGAAGGTCTGTAGTTACTTTAACATTTTTCTTAACTATTGGGTCAGCTACTGTTCCTACACAACCGTCTTGTTTTCTATCATCAAGTTCAAATTTTTCAATAACAGATTTGCAAAAGTCTTTGGATAAAGATTTTGGCATTTCCATAATAAAATCTTCACCACGTATGTTGTGGGGAAGATTGTAATCTATTGATTTAATAATCATGATAGAAGTTATTTGAGTTTAGCATTAACACCCATTACTTTTGCGTTTGGGTTACGTGCAAGAGCAACTTGACGTGCTTCTTGATAGTCACGTGCATAGACTTCTTCTTTGAAGACGTGTCCTGCAACATAGAGGGTTACTTCACACTTCATAATTTAAAAGGACTAACTCCTTCCTGCTTGCTTGATCTGTATTATAGCACCCTGTAGACCGCATGGTGTAAGTGTGTGCAAATTCCGCAGCTGTCCACTCCTTGAACCTATCTTTGATAAGTTGTGAGTTGTTGTAGGAAACTAGCATCTTACAAACAGAACGGTCACAATCTTCTGCAAACTTATCGTGGTCAAATCCTTTGTGCATTGAACCTTTACGACCATATAGATTATCTTTAATATCGTATGGAGGATCTAGATAAACAAATACATTCTGATCATCTGTAAGTAGTTCTTCGTATGATAAGTTTGTAATTCTCCAGTTCTCAATTAGTTCTGAGTATTCAGTAAGTTTTTCAATCCCTCTAATTGAAAAGTTGGACTCTGATGCCTGAGGACTGAAGGAGGAGGACTCAGTAAGTCCACTAAAACTGCACTTATTAACAATATAAAAAGCAATCGCTCTTTCCAAGTTAGACTTTTTGGGGTCATTTACTTGTCCTTTCATCTCGTTAAACAACACTCTGGCGTCATCACGATTATCGTTATGCTTTTTGTAATGCATAACTCCATCTTGAAGATCTTGTCCATGATCTCTGAGTTCACACCAGAAATTATATAGTGGTTCATATAAATCATTGATCCAGATGGAGACATCTGGATACCTTTTGGTAATCTCTAACGCTACACTTCCACCACCAATAAAAGGTTCACGATAACTTTTATTCTTTAGATCAGGAATAAACTGAAAGAGTTTACTCAGAGCACGACTCTTCCCGCCTGGATAACGTAAAGGAGTCTTCAGAGATTTTGTAGTCTGGGGCATGATATTTAAGATATTCCCAAAAGGTTAACTTCATTTCCTTAAGCGTCATACCACAATGGGCAGCCGCTGTAGGTAGGTTCATTGTAGCATGAAACAATGCTTCATTTGCTTCCTCTACGTTTTGTGGTGTTGTTTTGACTCTGGATGTATGCCCATTGTCGTTTAGGTTCGTCTTTAAGACGCTCATGCATTTCCTCCATCATAATAACTTTAGGTTCTTTCTCTAGAAATTTTAGTAGACTCATTTGATTTCTACCGATTTAATAGTGATCTGAAAAGTTTCTGGCACTGCTGGTATAAAAAGAATTGTGGCAATACTCAATATTGTAATACCAACAATAGATCCAATACAAAACATAGAGAACATTTCTACTCTCATTTAAATTCACAACTCATCATAATCTCTGTCAAACATGCAAGCATATTAATCTCTTGATCAGGAACAATAGTAATGTCCTTCATATACTTTGCAATGATAAGAACTGCCTCTGGGATAGAAGTTGGTTTAAGAACTCCATACAAACTATCATAGACTTTTCTCATCACCATACTAGGATCATTATCTAAGTGTTGTACTACCCAGTTCTTGACATTGGTAAACTCCTTTTTCTTTAGTGACGAAAGAAGCGTGTCCAGATTAACATCAGCAACGTCAACCAGAATAGCAGAATCAATGGATCCAGAAGCAGAATACCGTTGACACTCGTTGATAAGACGACGCCAATCAGGATAATAGCGACGAATAAGTTTCGCAACAACTTTATCTTCATGTTCAATACCTTCTGTTTTAAGGATCCACCTCAAACGATCAAAGAATTGTTTTTGTAGTTCAATACTTTGTCCATTCTTAACACGAAAATCAACCACTGTGCAACGTGAATGCAATGGTTCAATAATCTTGTTGATGAAGTTGCAAGTAAAGATGAATCGGCAATTGCTATGGAACTCCTCCACAGCACTCCTGAGCGACAGTTGAACATCGTTAGTGGTGTTGTCTGCCTCATCAATGATAACGACCTTGTGGGACGCTCCAGAGGTCAGAGAGACGGTTGATGCAAACGTCCTGATACGGTTCCGAACCGTATCTAGGAATCTACCCTCATCAGATCCATTGATCATAATGTAAGAAGCACCAATCTCATCACATAGTGCTTTGGCAATTGTAGTCTTACCTACACCAGCAGTTCCAGACAACAAAAGGTTTGGTAGTTCTTTCTGATCTACAAAACCTTGAAATACATCTTTGATACTTTGTGGCAGGATACAGTCTTCAACAATGGTGGGACGATACTTCTCCACCCATAAAAAATCATTCATCACTTTGTGTAATAATCCCCTTTTCACGTAGATCGTAATATCTCATACGAATTTGATTCTTGAACCATGCAGACCTATTTGGAGCAAGGTCATACTTTACCAACTCATCAAGAATTTGTAAAAGATCTTGCTCTTTTTGAGTAAATGAAATTTGTACAACTCTTGAATGATGGGTCATGGTTCTAATGCAATGAAATATGTTAGATCCAGTGTGGTATTATTCCACTCTGAAATAAGATCTTTTGAAACCTTTACGTTATAATCTCCAGAGAGCAAACGAACATTCTCAATCTTAATATCAAGAGAATAATCACCAGTACATTCACCAACGATGTCTTGCTTGTATGTATTACTGGTATCGTTTTCTTTGTCAGAAAGAATCAAACTAACCTTACCATCTTTTGAATGGAATGATAGGTCAGGCAAACTGTATACAGCAGATGCTTTCTGTAGAGAATTCAATTCCTGTTCAGTAACATTGAATTGAATATCAGAACCAGGAAAGTTTACATTTTTTTCTGGTGCTGACTTAAGGGTGATCTCAGGGTCAGAAAAATAATACTTGACAGACCTACCATTGCCAGCAATGCGAACAAAGTCGTCAGAGGTGAACTCCAGTTTAGGATTGTCAAACAGAGAGATGCCAGAAAGAAACTGACTGAGATCATATATTGCGAAGTCCACAGGAAATACTTCTTCGCCAGTGAACTTTGCCAGAATGTTCTCTGCGTTGGAGATAGTCCTAACCGTAGATCCTTTACGGAATACGATTGAGGAGTTAATCGTTGCGAAGTTTTTAAGGACATCTAGCGTAGTCTTGGATAAAATTACTGTGCTCATTTATTTGTCATAATCAACGGTGAATGCGGTAGCTCCTGTATCGGATGCCATCGCAGATGCTGCCTTGTCATTAAAGTGGCAAAGCAGTACAGCATAATGGATGATCTTAATGATGTCCTTTCGTGCTGTACCTTTTCTATCATATCTAGAGGCATATTTCAAAATATTAGACCTACAAAATGCCTCTGCGTCTCCTACCGAATCAATCAAGTCCAGAGTCTGAACGTTTCCTGCTGAGTAGTGACCCTTGTAAGTCTGACTAATATAATCTGAGACCTCCTTCAGGATCTCATCCTCACTATACTTCATGGTGTCCATACATATTCAATATTATCATAATAACACTCTTTAAGTGTTCCGTCAAGGTTCATGACCACGATCTTATCGTCATGAACACTTCTGACCCTAGCAGTGCCGTTTTCTAATTGAACGACACTGCCAATAAATCTACAATCACCCTTGCTGATCATCTGCAACCTCCTCAGTTACTACATCTGCATCAATTTTGTCATAGAGTTCAATGAATGAAGTTTTAGTCTCTTCATCAAACCTATTTACACAGACCTTGATTGCTTTCATACGATCCTGCCAGATAGCAAATGCACGAATGATGTGTACAAGACGACGAGTAGAGATGATTTCATCAATACCACCGTCACGGAAAGTCTTGCGGATGATATCAGACCAATTGGAAAGATTCTCACAGAACTTCTCATCAAGAACACCAAGAGAACTTGCTGCTTTTTCAAGGATCTTTTGCTCAATCTTAGGAGAAGGATATTCCTGCTCAAAGGTCAATGCAAAACGCTCAAGGAATGCTTCGTTGAGAACGTTGGTGCCGATGAAACGACCGTCATCAGAACCCTTACCCTTGGTATTTGCAGTAGCAAATACATTAAAGCCAGGAGCACGACGAACATACTTACCAATCTTTTTCAAGAAAACACCTTTGCCTTCAAGAACAGATTGCAAGCAAAGGATCTTGTTAGAGGCAAGGTCAACCTCATCAAGAAGCAATACAGCACCACGCTCTAGTGCTTCCACAACAGGACCATTGTGCCATACAGTTTCGCCATTGACTAGACGGAAACCACCAATGAGATCATCCTCATCAGTTTCAATCGTAATGTTTACACGAATCAATTCACGACCAAGTTGAGCACATGCTTGCTCCACACTGAAAGTCTTACCATTACCAGAAAGTCCAGTAATAAAAGTAGGATAAAACATTCCAGACTGAACGATCTTCTTCACATCAGCAAAGTTACCGAAAGGAACATAGTTAGGATCTTTCTGTGGAACAAGATCTTCTACAGCAGGAACAGCAGCAGGTGCCTGATAAGATTGCTCAAGTGTTTCTGCAACCGTCAAGTTCCACACACCACGACTTCCTTTAGTAAACTGAGGGTGTTTGCCAAGACGTTTGGTAACGCTTTGTGTCTTGACACCGAAGTGTGCTGCCGCTTCCTTAATCTGATCACTGTTAATCTCAGTGCCCTTGGCAGAAAGGAAAGTGACTAGTTCTTCGTTAGAAAATTTTTGTTGGAAAGGCATTGGATCTCTTTTGTTGATGTAATTAGTATAATGGATGGAGGGGGTGCTGACACCCCCTAGTGGACACTTCGTCAACTGGTCATGCTACGTGGTCTACAAAAGAATTTAGAAGCACTTTGTTAGTTGACTTAGACTTAAGCATTTTTTTAAATGCTTTTGTGATCTGTCCTTTAGTTGCATCTGTTGCAACATCAAACTCATTCTCTTCCTCAAGATCTTTAGAAGAGATAGCATAGAGAGCACTGTAACCCTTAGGGAATGGAATAATAGCAGACTTTGTTTTCTTCCATTGCTTTTGAATCTCACTGTAATGTTCATAAGATCCACTACGAGATACAAATTCACTTAGTTTTTTAGCAGGAAGGATACGGAAACCAATGATGTTTACTTCAGGAAAACGATCACGAACTTGGTCAATGAAGGTGTTAGTGTTTCCAGTATAGTAATCATCAAAGTTAGCATAAACAATACCAGTCTTACGATCACGCAATGAACAATTTGAATGAATCCTACCAAGACTTACGTGAGTTTCACCAGTCTTATGGTTGTAAATAGTGCGACCATATGCACTACCATTTGCTTCACCATCAGTCAAAATACAAACATTGACTTTCTGAAGATCATTCTCCCTCTTGAACTTAGGAAGAATGTAATTCAACATGATAACTGCTTCATTCAAAGGAGTTCCAGATAGACCCAAGCCAGGAGTAGGATAGTAAGTAGTACGATGAGTGTAGCAATATGCTTCCCTGAAAAGATAGCGGCACTGCTTTTCAAACTCTTTTGCATTAGAACGAGAAGATACAAAGTTAATGAGATGAAATTCACCTTCAGGAATTTGAATCTTGTTTGCTTCTAGGTTTTCCTTGTTTCTATAACTTTGGTTTCCATACCAGTAGTTACGATCATATGAATCAGAAAGTTGAGGATCTTGTGCTCTTTCTGCAATCTGCCACTCATTAGTAAATGCATAAACCTCAAAAGGAATTTGAACTTTCCTACAGAAAGCACTCAAGTTAAGAAGTTGCTTTACAGTTGCAAGAAGTTCATACTGCATAGAACCAGACCAGTCAATGATAAAAATCATGCCATGATTCTTACCATCAGGAACAACACTTACACGCTTGAATAGATCTTCATTGTACTTGTAAGTATGGAGTTTGGTTGTATCAAGAACTCCAGTTCTTGCAGTAGAAGAACGTGCGTATGCTGCTGCTGATTTTTTGCACTCAAACTCTTTAACAAGATAGTTAACTTCTTTCTTATTAGAGTCACGAAACTCTTTGTATGCAGCATCAACAGTAGCATAAGAATCTAGAGAATCATAAGGATCAATTCTCTCCTCTTGATTGTTTTGATCAATCCAAGAATGAACTTTCTTCCAGTCAACAACAACCTTGTCTACATTAACTGTCTCAGGAATTTCTACATATGTGGTGTCATTACCGTAGTTCTGAGAAGAAAGACTAGATGCTTTTTCGTCAAAAGAATCTTGAGTGCTACCAGAAGAGTGCTCACCACCTTCTGTACCACAATCAAGATCATCTTCTTCTTCCTCACCACCTTGATTGTTTGGTTGAGAGATAGAATTAGAACCAGTAGATTGATACTCCTGATCATCTTGATTGTCAGAAGAAGATTCTGTTTGAGTCTCTTGCTCATCTTCACCTTCACCCTCCTCATCTTGCTGAGCAGGAATCTGTTCTTGAATAGACTGCTCTACTTCAGCATCTAGATTGTAAAGTTCTTTTGCAAGGTCAAGAACATCAGCAAATGTTTCAGTCTGTTCTGCACGTTGAACATATACTTTCTCGTTATTAGAAAAAGGAATGAGTGCATTAGCACCAACCTTGAAGTGAAGGTTGATACGATCAATCAAACTAAACTTAGTAAGATCTTTATCTTCAATCTCAAAGAAATCAAGTGCGTTGAGTTCTGCATATCCACCAGCAAAGGACTTGCGAAGACCAGGATACTTACGCTTCATAAGTTTTTCAATGCGAACGTCTTCAACAACATTCACAAAACTTTTTGCTTTGACAGGAAGTTCATCAGAAGACCAGTCTTCGTTAGGAGTGAAGAGAGCATGACCTACCTCATGACCAACAAGCATATCGTATACAGTATTGCTTGCTTTGTCCCACTTAGGAAGAGTCAGAACACGACGCTCAACATCAAAAGAAGCAGTAGGGACACCACGGTGTTCCACAACTAGATTCTCAGTTGCTAGTAGTTTAGCGAGATTGCCTTTGATTTGTTGGTTGAGCATGTGTCCTTTGTTGCTGATGCATATAGCATAACAAAGAAACTGATCATCCGATCAGTGCGTGTGTCACTTCGTGAACTGTCTCCTCTAGTACCGAATAATTTTTATCCTTGCTGACCGAGATAGTACGATCAAACTTGTCATCTAGTGTAGATTTATGTGAGATGACAAACACGTTTGTATTCTCGTCAAAGTTGCGAAGGATCCATCCTAGATCAGATGTGCCTGATTGGTCAAGCGATCCATCAAAAATTTCATCTAGAATCAAGAGGTTAGTATCCACAGAATTCTTAAGTTTAGCGATAGAACGCCAAGTAAGCAGAAGAGCGATGTCAATACGAGCTTTTTCTCCTTCACTGAAAGATTCATATGAAAATACATCACGGTATCTAGACTTAATAGTCTCTTCAAAGTTCTCATCAAGAGTAAAGTTGACATAAAAATCCATACTTTGTAAGAAACCGTTAATTAGTTTATTCATCGTAGGAAGATATGTCTTGATGATTCTAGTTTTAATACCACTGTCTTTTAACAATTGAGTGGCAGCTTGTAATACATCGCAATCTTTTTTACTGTCTGCATAATTATTTTTGACAGTATTTTTTTCTGTTAGGAGTTCTTCTAGTTTATTATATTCTTTTTTCTTGTCTGGATTAGAACTCTCAAGTTCTTTGATTTCACTATCAAGAGAAGAAACAAGATTACGAATAGTTACTAGTTGATAATTCACACCAGCAATACTTGTATTGACTGTGTTGACTTGCTGCGACAACTCAACAAACCTATTGTTCCTTTCTTCTTCAGAAGTAATTGCTTTCTTCAGTTCATCATAACCGCTGTTTAGATCTTTGATCTTTGTATCCAAATTGCCAGTCATAGCAAAGACAAAGTTCTTATCTAGATCTTGATTGCACGTAGGACAAATTTCATTCTTGGAATAAAACTCATGTTCCTTCTTACACTTGTTTAGTTTACCCTCAAGCTTCACCAAGAAAGTATTCAACTGTTTTAACTTACCAGTACTGTTTGAACACTCTTCCATCTGGGTAGTAAGAGTTGCAATTTCTTCTGATAGTTGCACAATCTTTTCATTAGATTCTAGTTCTTCTTGCAGATATACTGAAATCCTTTCTTTCTTCTTATCAATTTCTGCTTCATTCTTTTTCTGAATCTCAAGCATATATTTTTTCTGCAACTCAATCTTCTCATCCAGAAGATGGAGATTGTAATCTAATTCTTTGATTACATCTCTGTTCTCTCTAATCTTATCTTTCAGTCTAGTATTCATAACAGAGAATACTTGAATGTCTAAGATGTCTTCAATAATTTCTCTGCGTTGCTGACCTGGCAAACGCATAAAAGGAACAAAGGTACTAGATCCTAGAACAACGATTTGAGTAAAAGACTTATAGTTCATCTTAAGAACGTTTTGTTCTAGATTCTTTTGTTGATCTACTGCCTTTGCATCTTCATTCCACATTTTACCATTACAATAGATCTCAAACTTATTTGGTTTGATACCTCTCGCAATTTTGTATTGATTCTTTCCAATAGAAAATTCAATCTCTACCATAGTGTCCTTTTCATTGACACTATTCACCAGCATACCCTTACTGATCTTTCTAAATGGTTTTCCGAACAGCGAAAAAGTCAACGCATCTAAGATGGTTGACTTACCAGATCCATTATGACCAACAATTAAATTAGTTCTGGATCCGTTCAGATTAATTTCTGAGAAGGTGTTGCCTGTAGAAAGAAAGTTTTTCCAACGAACTTTTTCAAATACAATCATGGTTTGGGTTCTTTTATCACATCGTCAGGGGGAATAATTAATTCGTCAGCAGTTATAATAGAATACTTCTGACCTTGCAATCTACATGCATGAATAATTTGCTCAGGTTCTACTTTAACAATTTGGAGCTCTGGATTCTCTTCGTCTTCAGAGAGTTGCATTACATAACGCACAGCATCATCCTGATCTTCAAACAAAGGAACGATACGGTCGTCCTTCTCATCAAAGACAGAGAAGATTCCTTGTGGATGGTCTTTGAGAGTGATGACAAACATACACTATACTACCTCGCATGATTCTATGTATAGAGATTGCATAACTTTTTTAAGATCTCCCTTGTCTACAGACAGATCAATCTCATCAATATACTCCGACAGAAGAGTTAGAGTATCCTTTACATTCAAGTCTACATCATCAACAGTGTCTGTGTCAACTAAAGTTTCTACAATTTTTACATCATATGCTCCACTGAAATAAACCTGTTCAATAAAGTTTTCAAATTGAATATAGTCTGTTTTCTCTTCTACGATAATTTTTACAAATGAATCCTTCAATGCATTTGTATCGTAGTTGGAATAATCATTCTCACTATCATTGTAGAAAACTTTTTGAAATATCTCAAAAGGATTTTTAATGAATTTAAGTTTATCAGTTTCAGTATCATAGATATGGAAACCTCTAGTATCCTTATAATCATTCCAGAACATCTGGTAAGGATTGCCCAAGTATTGAATATTACCTTTCTTAGATTTGTGGTGAAAATGACCAGACCATACACGCCCAAACCTACTAAAGTCCTTTGCAGAACGTCCACCACCAAACAACATTCCTGGCGTTACTTCAAACCCATCAATCTCCAAGTGACCACAACAAATATCTGCATTGCTGTTTTTAATAAACCACTCAGAGTTTTCGGCGTTTGCACTATTGATCCAAGGCAACAACAGAAAATTTTTACTACCAAATGAACACTCATATGGTTCACTAAAAATTTTAATATTATCGTATTGTTCTAGAAGCAATTCAGGAGAATTGATATGACTAGTATTCTTATAATAAGTAGTATGATTTCCAAGAATCATATACACACTATAATTTTTAAGTCTATCAAAGTAATTTGTTTTGATCCTAGCGAAAGTATTGAAGTCCATTGACTTTCGGTTGTCAAACGTATCACCCAAGTCAAGTACTAAGTCAATACCTTCTTTCTCTAATGTAGGAAAAAAGATTTCATCATAAAATTTCTGAAAGTAATTCCAGAAAGCAAGAGAACCTTTACGTCCATCTAAATGTTGATCTGTGATGATAGCAATTTTCATCGTTTAGTTGTGCTGCTACGTGTTCTATTAATAATAGTAATAAACTTATCACCAGCAAATGTGCCAGCAAGACAAACATCAAGTTCATCACCATCTTTCCAATTAGTACTACCATCTTTTTTGGTGTGTACCATTGCTAGTTGAATTTTATCAATTACTTCTTGTGTTAGTCTCATAGTTATTAATTAATCATCGTGGTCATCCCAAGGATCTCTAAGACCTTTATTATTAAAGAATGCTTTATACAAAGTAAACACTGTCAATAATGTGAACAGTGTAAAAACAGATATAGTAAATGTGAGGTTTGGGTTTGCATTATAGTGTGGTATTAATGCGTTGCATTTTGTCCATGTGCCAGGTAATGTGTACACAGGAGGACAAGATAGAAATATCATGTTATCCATTCTGGTTTTCTAGATGGGTCACGTAGATAATTAGAAGAGACCCAAGGTTTACTAGCAATATATTTTTTGTATGCAGTAAAAGTGTCAATGCTGGTGTCATGTTTATACTCGTCGGGCATTGCACGTGCAAAATTATCTGCCATACCGTAGGATGTTATTGCTTCCCCTGTAAATTTTTGAAACATTTTCTTTGCTTGAAACAAAGTGTCTGCACAACCATGCTTCTTTCCATACCTGTGATTGTATTCTGCTGACAAAGCACAACCATGTTGGATTAACCAAGCAGTGTTGTATAAACTATCAGCAGCCCATACAGTACATGGATGATTTCTGAATGCACCCTTAGCAACTTTGTATGGTGTACCATCTTGTTTGCAAACTATATCATCACCCCAATCATAATACCAATGAGAGAAAATGACTGATAACATTTGACATGTTTCCAGTGGCATTTTTACTACATGTTTATCAGGTAAAACCTGAGCAGATTTTTTTGGTGATGGATCAGTTACAAAGATGTTCATGGGATGAGTGTTGTTTTGATTTTAAAAGATGCTCTATAATTAGGATACATCTCTCTCATCTTTTTGACAACTGCAAGTTGAACTTCAAGAAGATTCATATGGTTTTATAATGATGCGGTTATTTTTATAGTCTGCTATAAACTCAAGTGGAACATCATGGTCCCACATAAGTTCTTCATACATTGCATTGAGGCGATCCATGTCTTCCCACAGATCATTCAAATGTGGTGGCAAATGATCTTCATCCATTATCGGTTCATCTTGATTTCAATGTTTTCTTTGATGCTTCCCATATCAGAATGTGATGCATTCATGCCTGCCATTGTACCATCATATGTGTCTGTGTGCATGACTTCATCGTATCCTGACTTCTCAAGAATTTTATTCTTGATTTCCATTTGCTTCTTCTCCTTCTGGATCCTACGCAAAAATGCATAGTAAATGATCTGAGTGAAGTATGCAAATGGGTTAGAAGATTTCTCTGGATTAAAGTTGTCAATATACTGGAGGCAGTTTTCAATGCCGTCACAGATCATGTCCTCACGGAACATGTAGTTGACAAAGTTTGGTTTGTATGATAAGTGTGTAGCAATCTTCAAGAAGCACTCACCAATGTAATTTGGTACACGAGGTCGGGGATCCTCTGCCTCACGTGCTTTTATAACAGCATTACGATAGACAGTAATCGCTTCTAGAAATTCCTTATTGTTGACGTAATATTCAGTCTTTTTTCTCATCCTAGGCATTTCTGTTATTTTCAGTATAGGTGACAACAGGCACATTGTCAAGGGGGTTGACAACGGATGACAAACGCAGTAGACTAACTCTGTAAGGGTTCAACGGAAGGTTCTAGCTTTTATTAAATAAGTCTTCTAAGCTCTTTCTCGTTTCTTTTGTAGATCCTAATCTACCCATGTTGCGGTTAAACTTTTTTGGTTCAAATGTATCTCTAAACATTTCTACCTGAGTAGCATGTCTATGTACACATTCTTTATAAAACTGTTGAATCTGTACGTCTTCAATTTCAGTCATGGTAATTACATGTGCCTTAGGTAAGACAAACATTTGATCAAATGTAGACGCCATCCATTCTTGTAGAGCAAAACCATTAATGCGAACATCTTTTTGTTGCGAATCAACTCTACTCACTACCATTGGACCTTCTAGAACTAGACTGTCATCATCTGGCATATATGAGACTGATGAGATAAGTTCCTCACCAGTAATTAATTTAATTGTAGCAATAAAATCATCTTCCACGTTTTTTGGTTTTTTATCCTCCATATTAGTTTGCTCTTAGGTTGACTTTGATAACTTCATACTTGAAGTTCTCCTCATTATAAATGTTAACTCTTTCGTTTAAATGTTTAAGTGTATAATTTTGTCCGCCAATATTATCAGCAATATCGTATAGCGTTGCTATGTCCTTCCCCTCTCCTTTTCTGAGAACACGTCCGATGGATTGGAGGTTACGGATACGAGACTTACTAGGAGAAGCAAAGATAATATTGTGTAATCTTTTAATGTTAATCCCTGTTGAAAATGTTCCATAGGATGCTACAATAATTGCATTATCTTCTTGTTCGGTAATTAAACGAACTTCTTCACGATCTTCAACTTCGGTGCCACCATGTACAAAGAAAACCTTGCGATCTTCTTCTACTGTATTATTTATCAACTCATGCAAAGGTTCGCCGTGCTTCTCAATGTAGTTGAAGAGCACAAGCGTATTGCCATCAAGGTCTTTGACCAAATTTTTGATGAGGTTATTTCTACCCTTATGCTCAACCAGATAATCTATTTCATCGTGGTAAGATTCAAAATGCTGAGGTGCGTGTTGACATAATAATATCTTGATTCTAAAACGTGATAGGTATCCAGACTTGATTAGGTCATCAGTTTTTGTTACCCTATCACAAGAACCAAATAAACCTTCTAACACCCACTTATGAGTCTTGGACCCATCTAAAGTTCCAGTAAAACCAAAGCGATACTTTGCGTTATGTAACTTAGTCATAATCCCAGTGAGGGATTTACTCTTAAATAGATGTGCCTCGTCTCCAATGACACAATCAATGTCATCAAAGTATCTCTTGGGAAACTTGTAGATAGATTGCCAAGTAGATATAATAATATTTTTATCAGTATTCTTATCCTTACCACCATAGATCTTATGAATAAAATCGTCGGCGTTCCATCCGTAGTCAATAAAGTCATTGACCATTTGCTCCACAAGGGATGTAGTTGGGACGATTATAAGTATCTTCTTGTTGGTGGCAGCATAGTATCTGACGAGAGAGTAGATCATCAAAGATTTTCCACTGCCAGTAGGAGAAAGCAATAACTTACGGTTATTTTTGATTGCCTCATACACTGCTTTGTATTGGTAATCACGTGGTTTGATATTACAGATTTTATCCATAAACAATTTAACACCACGGGGAGAAACAAAATCATTCTCCTCGTGGATATCACCATACCAGGCATCCTTCTCGTAGGATATCTGGTATTGTCTTTCGTCTGCCCACGTGTGTAAGTGGTTCATCAAACCATGATACAGTTCACCAGTGGCAGGTGAGTATAGATGGATAGTTCCATCCCAATACTTATACCTAGGATTTCTTTTTAAGAACTTTGCTTCTGGTACTTCAAATGAAAAGTAATCTGCTAACTCATGGTGAACGTGTGGTTCTTTAGTAGTAATCCTAACATAGACCTCATTTTTCTTTTGTACTGAGAGTTGTGTCATTACTGTCCATTGATAAATTTCTCCCACTCAATGGCACTCTTAACTTGAAAACCTCTATTAGAAATTTGTTTCATGACCTGATCTAACCAGTAAAGCATCTGGTCTAGATATTTGATCTTTGCTTCTAGGTTAATGATTTCCTCATCAGACTCTAGATAAACTTTCATCTTTTCAGATGTTTTAATACTGTTGCCAAATGGTTTCTTTGCATAGGTCTGTGCGTCAGCTTCTCCTCCGTAGTACTCACGCTTTTCTTTAACCATTTTGCGAATTTCAAATTCTAGTGAAGTTTTAATTTGAGAGATATCCGTGTAGTGGCATAAGTATTTATTGTGTTGGAAAGGGATGTCAAGTGCAAGTTGACCTAAGTCAGCAGTGTATTGTTTATTCTTAAACTGAAAATCTACATGACTATCTTCTGCCCAATCCTCTTTTAGTTTTTCAAATTTATTACGAAGAGTTTCAAAATTCATACTTTAGGTTAATTCAACATCAAAGGGCGTGATCCAATCTTCATTGGAGTTTGTTACTGTAATAAAAGAGATACCCCTTTCATTAAGTTTATTTGCTAGTTTATCATAAGAAGCTTGAACAGTACTCATAGTCATACTACCAGAACCATCAATAAATATAGCAATTTTAGCACCGTCTGGAACAACGTCAAGCCCACATAAAGTATACCAGTCTGAGGTGTTATTTACATCACCACCATCACGAATAACATGAATTGGACCAAACGTTTTGTTGTCCTTATTCATACCAAGGTAAGATGTATCATTGATTGTAATATCTGGAGATGTAGCGACAACAGTTCCTTCTGAATTTACAATTTCAATTCTAAATGTTTCATTTCCTTCTGTTCTACCATCTCTATTGATGGGAACAGTTAGAACACCTGAGTCACTATTGATTGTAGAAGATCCATTTTGACTTGGGAAATCTCCACCATCAATTCCAGGAGGTCCAGATGTGTCTGTCCATACAGCTCCTGTTCCACCAAATGTTAATTCAGGACCGCCAGCAATTCT
>MDTC01129050.1_pt1 | contig 16573 bp, 14 predicted proteins | sample 811181 | NCBI WGS metagenome assembly MDTC01 (sample SAMN05326644, study PRJNA326480) | marine metagenome | isolation source: seawater | place: Pacific Ocean: North | collected 2011 | reverse complement strand
TATTGAAGAGGGCAGATTCAGCACCAGATTAGACAGTACCTCACGCATGGCATGACTCGGTACCACGATGCAAACCAGCTCAGAATCCGCGACCGAGTCTGCCAGATCAGTCGTCGCTTTGATGTTTTTGGTGAGTTCAATCTCGGTTTGATAAACAGGGTTTCGATGACTCTGATTAATCCCGTCGACGATGGGCTTCGACCTGGCCCATAAACGGACAGGTCCTTTTTTTGCCAGTACCGTCGCAAGGGCTGTCCCCCAACTGCCACCGCCGACCACCGTTGTCTTCATGCTCAATCGCTCCTCAGCTGTCCAATATACATAGCACAGTTCTGTCGCAATTCGCGGTCCTATGCATGAGGGGCGACCATCACAGCAAGACGGAGGAGAACACTGTCACTTGGTTTTTTGGCGTCATGTGCTGCCAGTTCGACCGCACCCTCCGACAGATACTTACGTGCGCAGCCGCAAATCCAAATGGAGCCAGTCACCGAGTCGCCTTGCTGGGTGACATAGGAATAAGCCAATCGATAGGTGCTCTCTCGCGGGCCACGAACGAGTTCATGAAACAATGGAATCCGGCGACTTCGTCCCAGCGTGGCTTTGACACCCAAGCCATCTCGTATGATCCGAACACGCTTTCGATTTCGGGCCAAACTGGCCAAGACACTGACGAGACCTAAGATCAGAGCTGATCCAAGGCCAGCACGGGTAACCAATGAGTTGCCAAGTGCCAAACCAACCAGTCCCAGACCCAGACCCCAAAAGAAAAACTCTCTGCTAATCACCGAAATGGGCGTTCGCCAAACTCGTCCTCGATAGGCTTCACGCATGCCATATGTCCTTGGCGCCTCAGCGGGCAGAACAAGTTTCTCCTGTCTCATTAGCGGGTCCTGGGCACTTTATTGGCCGCGTCTGGAAACCCATCAGGGTAATTGATCTCCGCGTCGGATTTCCGAACATAAACGGGTTCTAGTATCGATAACTTTGGAATCTCATCTGGTTTTATAAACGGGGCGAGAAGTGCGGCTTGTGGCGCATGCAAAGCTGGATTTAAAGGCAGGGTCGCATTGCTGCTGTGTGTGAGTTCCTCCTGATATTTGACGGCGCCATCGCCAACCAAAGTCCATGGCGACGATGGATCTAAGAACGACCAAATATCCGATGGATGGCAACAGAGAGGCTCAGCTAAAGAACCGCCCTCTATATAGATTTCACCTCGTCTTGCATCGATAACCGCGATGACATGGTCGCCGTCCACGGCTCGGCAGAGCGCATGTGTTGTTCGTACACCGTACAGGGGCTTTTGGGTCGCCAGCGAAAGCCCTTTGAGCGTTGCCAGGCTAATTCTTAATCCCGTGAAACTTCCAGGACCTAAACCGACGCAAAATCCGTCCAAATCAGCGAGTGTGAAACCCCCATCCTCTAAAATGAGATGTACATCGTCGAGGAGATGTGGCCCATGGATACCGCCACGGTCAGAGTGTCTATCGGCGAGTGTCGTCGTCGATAGGCCACCACCTAAGATCGGGTCTTTATTGATTCGTACGAGGGCAATGGATTCCGTGGATGTCGCTGTATCGATGCACAGTATCAGCATAGTCTCGTCCCTATGAATTGCTCAGGCGCCACGTGCGAATCGCATCATTGCTCAATGCAAAAATAATCAGTGCTAAGATTAAGAATACGCCGATTTGATGGAGTACCAATTGGGCTTTTTCGGGCAATGGTTTGCGAGTGACCATTTCTATGGACGCAATGAGGATCTGTCCACCGTCAAGTGCTGGAACAGGGACTAGATTGAACAGCCCGATACTGAGACTCAACAGCACCATCAGTCTGAGAAATCGGTCAAATCCAGCTTCCGCCGCACTGCCAGCAAGGTGAAAAATGGTCAAAGGTCCGCCCAATTGAGTTGGACTAACCTGACCCGTAAACATGCCGCTAATACTTCTTGCTGTCACCTCAATTTCCCGTGGCACATCGGTCTTGGCCCGAAACCAGCCGTGGGTCCAGCGATCTTGACTCTCTGTGAGCTGCGCGGGGATCATCGTCTGCCGAGCCAGCGTAAACCCTTGAATCCAAACTGGGAAATCTCCGGCCAATGGGTGTTGTTGTATCTCTTTCTTGAACTGAATTTGGTTGTCCATTTGGACACCGTTGCGTAACCAAGTGATCTTTTTTGGACTTTTTGGATCATCATTCAATTTAGAGCGCAGAAAGGTCCCAAGGCTATACGCTTGTCCATCGACAGACAACAGACAGTCACCCCGCTTTAGAAATCGGGCTGGACCGTCAGGGTCGACACTGCTGACACATAAACTCGCGTGGAAAAGGCCGAGGGAATTGCCGTCAGCGACGTAGTCAACAGTGCCTTGCACCTTGCGTTTTAAGATGGGGATGTCCTGATAAAGAGGAGTCGTTAAACGTTCGTAGACCACCTGAACACGTTTGCCTGTTGCCAATGTAGAGAAGGCTCGAATCACGTCCGTGTATCTGCGTGTTTGTTGACCATTGATTGATATGATCCGATCGAAGGTCCTCAGACCAGCTTTAAAAGCAGCGCTGTTCTGAGACGTAATGGCGATGTTGGAATCCAACGCATCGACTTGGTAGCCGATGAGATAGTTGGTCTGTTCGAAACCTAGGAATTCGTGCTTGCTTTGAATTGCTCGGGGTTTGATTTCGAGATTGATTAGGTCGTGTCCCGCCCGTTCGATCCCCAGTTTGACCGTGCCTTGCTCTGGTTGATACTGAGAGAGACGTTCTTTAATTTGCCAAAACGCATGTACAGGCTGCCCATCGAGACGCGTGATTTTATCACCGCCTCTCAGACCTGCTTCGTAGGCTGGCATTGATGAATCGACGGCACCGACATCGCTGCTTGGCACCTGAGCTGTTTGATCACTCAGGGCGATGAATGGAACGATCAATATAAACGGCAGCAAGAGATTCATCCCGGGCCCGGCTGCATAAATCAAAATACGAATCAGTGGTGATTTATCCATTAAGCTGCGACCGACATCCGCTGCATCACGATTTTCTTGTGGTTCTTGGCCGAGCATCCGAACGTACCCGCCCAAGGGAATCCACGCTAAACGATACTCCGTTTCGCCGCGTTGAAATTTTATTATGGGACGCCCGAACCCAATGGAGAATACCTCACACTTCACGCCGCACATCTTGGCCACGGCAAAGTGGCCGAACTCATGCACGGTGATAAGGACCCCGATCAGAATGAAGAAAGCAATTATCGATGTCACTGAAAGCAAATCCGCAGGTAAATCCAAACAAATGGGCCACAAAACAGTAGGCCATCAATTCGGTCTAGAATGCCGCCATGGCCAGGAATCAGTGCTCCGGAGTCCTTGACGCCGAAAGCACGCTTCATCAGCGATTCTACCAAGTCACCGATTATGGCCATGCATGCACCTAGACCACCTATCGCAACGCAATGCATTGGCGTTAGGGTAGACAGACTGTCGATGTTTTTCGACAGCAGATAGGTTCCCCCGACCGCAGCGATTAGACCACCGACTGCACCTTCGATGGTTTTCTTAGGGGAGACAGTTGGATACAGCTTGTGCTTTCCCAAGAGCCGACCGGCAAAATATCCGCCCGTGTCAGATGCAAAAGTAATCACCATTGCCAGCAAGACTAGCCAGCCATCATCCGTTTGAACTCTGAGATCGAATATCAGCGGAAATGTGACACCCAAATACATCAAGCCACAGATGTCGAGGGACGCTCGATTCAGTGCATTTTCGATGGGTTTTGGGTTGGCGAGTCGAACGATCATTAAAAGCACAAACCCGATTGTCAGCAGAGTGCTATGATCTAGAGTTGGAGCCACCCGGGTGATCATCGGTGCGCATGAGACGACAGTCACGATGGCGATAAAGATACTTCGCTCACCCGAGCTGCTTTTGGGGCGAGCCATTCGGATATATTCGTTTGACCCGAGAGCGGCTGCAAGACCGATGACAATACCAAAACCCCACCACGGGGATTTGAGCAGCACGAGGACAATGCCGACTGCCAGCACAACACCTGAAATGATTCGACTTAGCATGGCTCGTGACTCAGCTCCAATTCCCATTTGATACGCTATGAGACGCTGCGCATAACATATAGACTTTTTTAACCGATTCAGCCTTGTCCCGTAGTGGAAAATTATCCGGTTCGGCGGACACCGCAGCGTGCATTGCTTTATAGGCCGCCTTCCAGTGTCCTGTCATTCGGGCTATCAGACTCTCTACCACAGCGATTCTCGCATCGGTTGTTTTGCACAGTTCCAATTCAAGCTTCATGGATTGAGGCAATTTTTCAGGCTCGTGTCTCAGAGACGTCGCGCTGATTAAACAGAGGTCATATTCGCGTCTTTTTGTATTTGATGTCAGCACACTGTGGATTTCGCTTAACCGTTTGTAGGCGTGAGCCAGTCTTTGGAGTGTACGGCCATATTGTGCTGCCCGTGACCGATGTCGGTCTGGATGTAGAACTTGAGCATGTTTGTGAAATAGGGCCCGAATCTGTGTTGAATCCGCCGTCGCTGGGACCCCCAGAATGGTGTAGTAATCGCCTGTATGAATTCTTGATAACATCTCATCGATTTCGTTTGCGATGCCAATAGGTAGGCAGCCCAACTCAGCAATTGGACGGCGGTCGACAAGCGCAGTCGACAATTTCTCGATGAGAAAATCTTTTGGTGTTGTCTTTGGCAAGCAGAGATCGACGTTCCAAATCTGTTGTTGCCGGCTGGCGAACTCACGCTCAGAAAATGCGTTTGAGAAAACGAGGATGGCCACCTTATGGCTGTGTTCGAGTCGTCTCAGGCGCTGACAAATATCGCTCAGTCGGTCTTGGCCAATATGGTCACCGAGAACCACCAATCGTGTTTTGCTACCCACGCTTTGAACAACCTTGGATACATCGTCCACAGTTTCCACAACGAGATTGCAGGTCGCCATAGCCGAGTAAAACTGGGCCCCAATGTGTGGTCCCGCACACACCAGACCAGAGTACCGGGCTGTCGATTTCCCCAGGGCAAGTTGAGCTAGCTTTTGGCTCGCTTCTGTCACTCTTTGTACCGAGCCTTCATTGCAGTCAGTTCATCTTCGCCGTAGCCAGCCGATACCCGTAGGCGGGTGGCCTGTTCTAGACCTGTTGCAAGGTCCTTAGCTCTTACGACCACAATACCGTTGGCATCAATTTCAAAAGCGACTTCGATTTGAACTTCGCCCCTTGGGGCTGCTTTAAGTCCGTACAGTTCGATCTCTCCCAAGGCTGTGTTGCGGGATACCGTGTCTTGCTCACCCTGAAATATTCGGATTTTTACAGCCGTTTGCCCATCTTTCCCCGTTGTGAAAATCTGAGTTCGCTCACAGGGAATTTGAGCGTTCTTCTCAATGAGGACCTCATAATAGTCATCGACACTGGCCAAACCCAAGGATTGAGGCGCGACATCCAAGAGAAGTGGGCGAGGTTGATCCGGCGAGCCTGCAAAATGGTCTTCGGCGAGCGCCGCACCTTGAATTGCCGCACCAACGGCAACCACTTCATCAGGGTTGATATCCGTGAGCGGTTTTTTACCAAAATATTTAGAGACCATGTCGCGGACCATGGGCACCCGGGTACTTCCGCCAACAAGAATAATTTGGTCTAAGTCCGAGGCTTTTAGGCCAGCCGCTCTCAAGGCTTCATCGCAGACAAGAAATGTCCGCTGGGCAATATCCTGGCAATGGGACATGAATCCGGCTCTGTCGAGACGAAACTTAAGATCTAATGCCTCTCCTGAACTCGAGCTTGCTAACGCTTTTACATTGACGATTGCCTGATCTGTTTCGGTCAGTTCAAACTTTGTTTTTTCGGCGACGTGGTTGAGTCGAGCGTAGGCTATTTTATCCCCATCGAGAGAGACACCGTGTTGTTCTTCGAACGCGCGAGCTAGACTTTTCACCAGCCGGATATCGAAATCATCACCCCCCAAGTGTCCATCGCCCGCAGTGGCCAATACCTCAAAAATATTGCCCCTGATATCCAAGATGGTCAGATCGAATGTCCCGCCACCGAAATCATAGATCGCAACGCGTGCGTTGACATTGTGTCCATAGCCATAAGCGAGTGCTGCTGCAGTCGGCTCGTTGATGACACGAACGACATTGAGGCCAGCCAGCTCCCCGGCCAGCTTAGTCATTTGGCGCTGTGTATCATTAAAGTTGGCGGGCACGGTGACAACGGCACTCTTGATTTCGTTGCCCACATACCGGTTGGCGATGTCCTTCATGCGCCGCAAGACCATTCCGCTGATCTCGGGCAAGGCATAGCGTTGACCCCGGATGCCGATGAAAGGCTGCAGTGCGTCGCCTTTGACAACTCGATAGGGAAGATCTTGGATTGCACGTTGGACCGCGGAGCTTGCGAACGAGCGGCCAATAAGCCGTTTTGCAGACACCACGGTGTTGATCGGATCGACAACCACCTCATTTTGGGCCTCATTGCCAACGATTACAGACCCATCGTCCAGGAACGCGACGACAGACGCTTGCAGCGTTGAGTCTGATTCATCTGGAATGACATGGACATCGCCATCTAGGACACACGCAATACACGAATTGGTTGTACCTAGATCTATCCCCACGATGAGTTCGTTTGCGCTCACAATGACTCCATGTTCATCTCGCTTGCTCTTGTTTGTGTCTCACATTTCCGACCAATCTGCCAAACCGAAACACACTTGCTCAACAACGGGTCGATCATCGGCATTGATGGTACGAACATTGAAAATGTCTTTCATTCCGCTATAAACTTGGTGGCGATGTTCTAATGATTGCGGAAAGTGTGGTTGACGCGCTGTGCATCCCTTCATAGAATCGCGCCTTCAAGCGAGCAGGCTCGCCGATTCAGCATGGCATGAGAAAAGAGAGCGAATGTTTGAGACAATCAGCAAGGGATTCCGTTCGGTAAAAAACCGCTTTCAAGGGAAGCGTGAAATTACCGAGGAAAATATAGACGAGGCATTACGCGAGATTCGAGTCTCTTTACTCGAAGCTGACGTAGACTTTAAGGTCGTTCGACAGTTCATCGGTGAAGTCAAATCGAAAGCCCTCGGGCAAGTTGTCCAGGTCGTCGCCAAGAAGAACCGACAGAGCGTGTCCGCCGGTGACCATTTCATCAAGATTTGCCAAGATGAGTTAGAAGCACTGATGGGTCCGGTTGATACCTCACTGAGCTTCTCCTCAGGTGTGACCAAGATCATGATGATCGGTCTTCAGGGTTCGGGTAAAACAACGACGACCGGTAAGCTGGCTCGGCGATTGTTAGAGCAAGGCAAAAAGCCCATGCTTGTCGCAGCCGATATCTATCGACCAGCGGCTGTAGAACAGCTTAAAATACTCGGTCAAAGGCTCGATGTACCCGTCTATTTCGAGGATGGTGCGCAACCTCCGGACATTTGCGATCACGCTGTTGGGCAAGCCCGCAAGCAAGGCTGCGATGTGGTTATCTTTGATACCGCTGGTCGATTGGCCATCGATGAGTCGCTCATGGCTGAGTTGGGCGATATTAAATCCCGTACGAAGCCGGACAATACTATTTTGGTGGTCGACGCGATGATCGGTCAAGATGCCGTTCGTACAGCCAGTGAATTTGATAAGACCATCGGAATCAATGGTTTTATCATGACCAAGCTTGATGGTGATGCTCGCGGTGGTGCGGCCCTGTCCATTAAGGCTGTCACAGGTAAGCCCATCAAATTCTTGGGTATGGGTGAAGACCTAGAGTCGCTCGAAGAATTTCGACCGGAGGGCCTCGCGAGTCGAATCATGGGATTCGGCGACATCGTCGGCCTGATGCAGGACTTTGAAAAAGTTGTCGATGAAGAGAAAGCCGAAGAAGACGCGAAGAAAATGCTCTCAGGCGACTTCGACATGTGGGATTTTCTCGAGCAAATTCGAGTCATCAAACAAATGGGTTCCCTCGGAGACATCTTTGAGAAGATGCCTTTTTTTGGAGGTGGATTGCCCGATGGCGCGCAGATTGATGAATCTGCCTTGGTCCGGATTGAATCTATTATCCAGTCGATGACCAAGAGTGAGCGAAAAGAGCCGGAACTTGTCGAAAGCGAGAGACGGCGTGCTGAACGGATTGCCAACGGGTCCGGCCGCAAGCCGCAGGAGGTAATCGAATTGATTGGTCGCTTCAAGGGCATGCGCCAGGTCATGGGGGCAATCGGCTCTCCCGGCGGCGGTAACATGCTCATGAAATTGCCAGGATTCAAGCAATTCGCCCAGATGCAGAAGCTGAAGGGCATGGACATGAATGACGTGATGGGCCAGTTCGGCGTTGACGGCGGTATGCCTGGCGGTATGGGCCTGCCGGGTATGGGTGGTATGCCGGGCTTAGGCGGACCGCAAATGGCCGGCCCAATGCCGGGCTTGCCGCGTGGTTATATGCCACCCGGAACACCGGGCGGTGGGCCTAAGTCATCGGCGCGAGCGTCGAAGTCGAAGAAAGCATCCCGTAAGAAAAACAAGGCTGCTCGAGCCAGCCGCAGGAAGTCGCGTAAAAAATGAAGCAAAAGAACCCAAACTTCATTGGGTGCATTAACCATAAGTCAGTCAGTGCTCGAGCGATGTGCGTTCGATGTGGTGCGCCTTTGTGCGGCGAATGTGTGACGAGAGACGGTTCAGGACTCGTTGTCTGCGCTGTCTGTCCGGACGAAAAGGCCGCTGGGTTTGAAACGCCCACCGCCGACCCAGTGAGGGCCCCCGAAAAACCAGGATTTAAGGCGGCAAGGCAATCCAAAGACGGGACTGCAGACGACTCTGAGGGCACCTTCATTCCATGGGAAGATACCCGCATCCGGAAAGGGCTGGTGAGCTTCGGTCTGACGGTTTATTTCAGTTTTAGAAGCCCAACGCGGTATCTCAAGGGGATCAACTATGAGCGCCGAGATATTACAACGCCACTCATTTTTGCGCTCATCGCTGGCTGCCTGGGCCAGCTCGCCATGTGGTCCCAATTAATCGCTGACCCCGAAATGCTCAGAAAAGCCATGATGGCGACACCCCAAGGGCAAGTTCAGGCTCAAGACATAGACCCCCATGCCTTCTTACTGCAGCTCTTACCGATTATTCCCATCGCCGTCAGCGCTTTCCTGTTCGTCAAGGCTTGGATCGGCCACAGTATGATTCGATTGCTCGGTGGCGACTCACGTCCCTTCTCAGCGACATTTAGGGTCTTCGCTTACACGGAAGCTATGGCCATTCTCATGTGGGTGCCCCACATCGGAACCAGCGCATACCGGTTTATGACAATCTTTATGTTGCTGACCGGGATTCGGGCAGCCCACCGTGTCTCGCTGACGACATCAATGTTGGCGCTGATGCCCATCATCTTGATGCCGGTTTTATTCAGTATGCCAACGGGCGCCTAACGAAGCGTCTATGGCGCATTCTGAGCGCACCGAAAACCCAAATTGCCTCGGCCCGACCTGTGATTGACCAGATGGCGGAAACCTCGGTACGTCAGCGTACTCCATGATTCCGACTCCGAAAATGAACCGCCGCGAATGGCGAGGAGGCTCATCATTCCGGCTTGCGCAGTGCCTGGCGGGTCTTGGGCTGGCGCACGGCGGTAATACAGCGGGTCATACCAGCCATCCGTGTACTCATGCACATTGCCGATCAGGTCAAAGACACCCGTGTCGGTTTGGTCTTGCGGATAGGACATCACCGCTGTTGTGGATGGCTCGCAATCAGCAATGTTGGCTCGGCAGTCTCCTAAGTCATTGCCCCACGGGTAGAGCCTGCTCTCCAGTGGGGTCGTGCCTCGAGCAGCGCGTTCCCATTCCGCTTCAGTTGGCAAACGTCCGACGGCCCAGGTGCAGTATCCAACGGCCTGCGATTGGGTCACCCAAACCACAGGATGGTCCGCAAGGGCTGGATCATCATACCGGGAGCGGTCATTTGGCGGTGAACATCGACCGACCGTAACACAGCGCGCATACTGTTCATTGGTGACTTCATGGACATCTATGGAGAACGCACTCAGTTCAACATTGCGCATGGGCACTTCATCGCAATTTTCGTCGGACCTGGGATCTCTCAAACAGAGGTCGGGATCTGCGCTTTCGCTACCAAGCAGCGATGGTCCGGCCGCGATGGCAACGGTTTCAGAGCGAATATCGATTCCTGGACAGCCATCATCAACAAAGCCATTACAATCATCGTCAATGTCATTGCAGAGTTCATCTGCACCCGGAAAGATTCTGTCATTATCGGGCGCACAATCACCAGCAGATGAGCTGAAGCCATCGCCATCTCGGTCGACATCATCATCGCAGGCATCGCCCACAGTGTCTCCATCCCGGTCACTTTGGTCAGAATTTGATGCCATCAAACAATTGTCGCAGAGATCGCCGACTCCATCGGTATCACCATCTGATTGCAGCTCATTAGCAATGTTGGGGCAATTGTCCTCTTCATCCACGATGCCGTCGCCGTCACCGTCTTGTCCTGCTTCGCAGATGCTGTCCTGGCCGTCACAGTCTTGGTCTACCCCATCTTCACAATGGTCCCTAAATCCAGGTCTGATTCTCGGGTTTGCATCATCGCAATCTCCCTCGGCTGCAGACAGACCATCTCCGTCATTATCAACTTCATCACAGGCCAGATCGACGCCGTCGCAGTCTTGGTCTATCCCATCATCGCAGGTCTCCAAGCGTCCTGGTCGACGTTGAGAATCTTGGTCGTCGCAATCGCCCTCGGCTGGTGTGTACCCATCCCGGTCCTGATCTGCGTCATCACAGGCCAGGTCGACCCCGTCGCAATCTTGATCAACCCCGTCTCCACAGACTTCATCGGCGTCTGGTCCAATTTCGGAATTATTATCATCACAGTCGCCATTGATAGGAGGGTATCCATCGAGGTCGAGGTCGAGATATGGATTCGGTTCGCTCTCCGCACCCGTCGTTGCATCTTGAGATTGACCTGCTGGTTCCGCTTCCTTCGCCTCACACGCGAATAAAGCCAAGGACAGTGCCACCAAAAAGGTCAGCTTATTCAGTTTCTTCCAGGAGCTTTTTCTTGAATTCATTGATCTTCTCTTGTGCAGTTTTTGTAAACTCGCTTTTGTACAAACGGACGAATTCACTCGGGTTCTGTACAATCTGATGCTCGTAATATTTCACACCAGAGTAGAAACCGGCTCCGAACAAGCCAACAACAAAAACGAAAAATCCGAGTAATCTAAACATAAGCGGCACGTTAACTCTTGGTTGAATTGGTTTCAAGTTTGGTCATTTTAGGCGGCGAGTCCACGACAAGTTGGACCTAATCGTAAAAAAGGAGACAATGTGTACATGAAGTGCCTTTTTTCATTACTGTGCATGTGCTTGCCACTCAGCGCTTTTGCGGAATCTTTACCCATTCGAGGGTTGACTGGCGCTGGTTACGGTGCCTTCAGTTGGGGGACCAGCATCGCGACTGTATTTGAGCAAACCAGCCGTTTGAAACTGTTCAAAGAGGCGCCCGAGTCGATTGTCGAAAACAAGCGTCTTGTCAGACTCAAACGAGCACGGAATAAGGTAAAAAAGAGCCGTCGTAAATCGTTTCCAGCGTTTCCATCTAGCCCAAGGATTTCACGATATGAAAAATGGATTTCCATAAATGGTCTCAAAGGACGTGCGGAATACGGATTCTTTGACGGGCAGCTTTATCAGGTCATCGTACGACTGATTTATCCGAAAGCGGCAACGAACAAAGAACAAAAAATAATTAATCGATTGCTCGCTAAATATGGAAATCCGATTCCAGACTACGCAGGCCAAATTGGCAAAGTCATTGACGACCGCATCGTATTTGCGAGCGAAGGGGGGCCAATCATGGTCGATCGATTAAGGCCTGGAAAAAAAGCTGGCCTACTGCGTCTGACGTATCAATCACCTCAAATGGCTATTGACGTTGAGCGATATTTAGACCGCCTCACATACCTCGTTGGTCGATATTCACCCAAGAAAAACCCGCTTTTACCACGTAAAACCACCAAAGCGCCTCAGAGCATGATCGACAAAAGCATTTGAGTTGACGCTCACCTACGGTCTTTGCTGAAGTCGACTTTACTGCCTCGCCGTCTTTGTTTTTCTCTGGCCCGACGAGCGGCTCTATTCGTCCGCGACTCCTTTATGGTGAATGTCGTCTGGGCCAGTGCAGTACTGCCGATAGCGACCATGACTTTATATTGATGCTCTTCCGGGAAATCCGACCGCTCGATATCAAAAGAGCTGGCAAGAATCCGAGTCTCCCGCTGGCTTGGAGACACGGGTATGGTGGCTACGAGTCTATTCCGATCTGTGAGGTCGTATACGAGTGCTGTGAATTCTGTCGTTCTAATGGGCCGTGAAAAAAAGGCCATGAATCGAAGCGTCAAACGGTTACTATCTGGATACACGACTTTCTTTAAATGAGCGCGCTTCATGTACTTTACAAAAGCTTTATCGCTTTTGAATGAACTCGGAAATGATTTAGCTGATAGTATAATGCGCTGACTAAAGACGTCGGCAGGTTTTCTAGAATGGGCACTGTTGATGCCAGAGAAAACGACGCAGACGCTCAGAAGTGTCCAAAACAGGACATTGTTTTTTTTAGACGGACTCGACAATATTTTTTGGATAGACATCATAGACAAGATGACTCCTCGAATTGGTATGTTCTCGACTGCTTTCCGGAACTGAGTATGGTGCCAATCGGACACGTTTTATAGTGCGATGTAGACGCCCATCGCGATTAGTCGTTGACCCAGGGTCACAAACTTGACGGAATAAGTGTCTCGTTTGACCCTGTCACATGAGTCCTGATGAGCAAGAGGTTTGCGCCACGGTTATGACGAATTTAACCGAGTCAATATTCGGATTTTTCCTATCAGGCATTGTGATTGGCTGTGTGGTTGGCCTTGTTTCTGGCATTGTATCCTTGCCTGCATCTGAAATTGCATTCTACGTCGCAGGCTCAATGGGTATGCACGCCGTGGCCTTGGGCCTCGTCGGACTCTTTATTGGATCAATTCAGCCGCGCGTCCCGTCACATCTCGGCTTGACGAGTTTGTTTAAAGCCGTGAGGGCGAGTTTTGTACAGTCCGAATCGGATTCTTTGCAGCAGCGGAGTCGAATCGCGGCGACCATCTGGGTCGTCGCGCTGGTGGTCTTGGCTGGTGCATTGTTTTTGGCCAAGGGGTACGGACTCATTCTGAGTCGAATTCAATCTCCTGAGTTTGCCTCTGTTGGCGCGGCAATCTTTGGTTTATTCATCGTTGCATCTGTTCTTGTTTTGGCGGCGCCTTTGCAAGCAAGTTTCGGCCGTTCATTCGAGCATTTAATCCGTCGAAGGCCAAACCTCACGTTCATGGTCAACCCGTTCCTTAATTTACTGCTATCGGTCGTTCTCCTGACTTTTTGGTTACATGCAACAACCCTCGATGAGAAATCATCCAGTCCTGACCTGCCGTGGCAAGCGGTTACCGTCTTTATGGTGTCGTTTGTCTTTCTTTATGTTCTCGGGGAATGGCTTTCTACAAAGTCTATTCGGCTTCCCGCAGCGAAGAGATTGCAACTCGTAGCCTTGTTCCTTTTCATGGCGGGCTTTGCATTGGTTCTCGGACTTCGGTCTCCCAGTGCCCGAGTTGCCCTCGGCAAAGATGTGGGCCTAAATCAGGTCATGATGGGACTCATCAGATTACCATTTGATGAAGACGGTGACGGATACGCCGCCATTTTGAGTGGTGGCGATTGTGATGATAGCGACCCCGATATTCATCCCGGCGCTGTTGACATAGCCGGTAACGAAATCGACGAAAATTGCGATGGGATCTTCGCTAGGTCAGAGGTCAGCCAATCGACAAAAGACGATAGCCGAACCGTCAGGCAACTCGGTTTCTCGCCCCCCTACAGTTTTATTTTAGTCACCATCGATGGATTGCGGACAGACCATCTCGGTTATTATGGGTATGGCCGCGAAACCACGCCGGCTATCGATGATATGGCGTCTGATTCTGTTGTGTTCAAGAACGCCTATGGCGTGTCGAGTCTTATGCCGGCCTCAATGGCGTCGCTGATGACAGGGCGATTTCCGTCAGAACTTCATAGAGATTTTAAGGAAACGACAAAGTATATGGCCAACAATGTCTTTCTTGCCGAGATCTTGTCGAGACAGGGTTATCATACGGCGGCTTTTCCGAGTCATTCCTATTTTTCAAACGAGACAGGCTTTGAACAGGGATTTTCTCATTGGCAGCCCTATAAAATCAGCGAGGGTCGACAACCGTATGTACCCACAGCTCAGCGTGTCGTGACATCAGCCTTCGAGCATTTAGGACGGCTTGAGCCGGATCCGACAAAGCCCTATTTTCTTTGGCTCCATATTGTCGATCCACAGCCTAACTATCTGAAACATCTCGGTGTGACGGCCTTTGGTGAGTCCCCGGTCGATCGTTATGATCATGAGCTTCGATATGTGGATAACTGGCTAGAATGGTTCTTCAAGAAGTTGAGGCAGAGGCAAGATTGGAGTGACAGTATCGTCCTGATAATCGCCGGTACTCGAGGCGAGGACTTTGTGTCTGAGCAGCCGGCTCGATTAGATGAAGCCACCCTCAGAGTCCCATTAATTATTCGGGTGCCGGGTGTGCCCCCGAGACCCGTAGAAAGCCGAGTCAGTCTGATCGATTTGGCACCAACGCTTTTGGGATTAGCCGATGTGGGTCAGTCTGATTCTGGTCGAGTGTCGATGAATTTAAAAGGGTCGACATTAGTACAAAGTCTATTGGGAAAGGACGCCAAGCCAAAGCCGATCCTTGCTGAATCACCCCGGACTGTGAGCAGCGGAAAGCAGTGGGCTTGGTTAGACGGTGCGATGAAATTACATTACGACGGTCGAGCAAGTGCTTGGCGGGTTTTTGATGTCTCACGTGACCCAGATGAATTGGTCGACTTGGCACCTAAACGCCCAGAACTACGTGACAAGTTACGTAAGTCAATGCAGCAGTATAGAAGTCGATTGAATTTGATCCCTGCAAAACGATAATTGTGATGACTCGGCTTGCTCTAAAAATGGTTCGATGTGGTCTCTTGACGGCCTGTTTTTTTTCGATTTTAAGCACCCCTACCGCCCAGGCCAAGACTCAAGTTCGAGACCGAATCGCGCGCGTCATTAATTCCTTTGTCGAGGTTCGAGCCGGGGCTGCAAAAGCATACCTATCAAAGGGCCGCATCTATTTGGGTGAATTGGTAACCATACGCGGCAAGCGAGGGGAAGAATGGGTCGAGGTCGTCAGTGGCAAAGTACGCGGATGGATTCCACTCAGGAGCGTTTCTATTCTGTCCCATGAAGACATCGAAAAGATGAAGGCCACCATTGATCCAGGGCGCGATAGGCGTCTTCGGGATTATGAGTATGATCTGAACGGCCGACGCAAGACCGACGCTCAATATACGGGAAGCGGTGAAGGTGCAGATACGCCGAATCCACCATCGCTCAGCGGGACTCTGGTCTCTGGGTTGTCGGTTGCGGCAGGCGCCGGTACGGGACAAGTGAAGAGACATTTTCAGAGTAACGCACCTGAGCAATCTTTCTTGAGAAACCTTAGATTTGAACCACAGACATTCGCCACCTATTTTGGAGTCGATTGGGAGATGTTTCCGAGCATAGGGCTTCGGCTGGACTTGATCGACCTGCGCTTTGCAAGCACGGAGCTGACCATCTTCACTGCTGACGGCCCCCAGGGCTTGTCGATCCCAATTGATGCCCAAGACCTTAATTTAGATGCCTACTATGAGGTCATGTACGCGTCTGTTGGACTTCGGGTTTTACTAGGGGCTCATTGGCTTCGATTTGGCTTCAAGGACGTCCGTCCGACGCCGATAGGCCTGTCAACATCTACGCTTGGGTTGACCGGTGGGCTTGCCATTGGTTATCGGTCGGATGTCCTCGAAGCATGGCTGTCAGGTCGTTACGAGTATCCCCTTTTTCACACTCAATCACCCATTGGGAGTGGCTCTGAGTCATTGGGCATGACTGGCGCGCTCATTGATGGACGGTGGTGGTTTCTCCATCAATGGGGCATCGGTTTGGTCAGCCACTATTCAAGACGACAATCCGATTATTCTGGCCCAAATCAGCATTTGGATACGCTCTCCAGCGATGACCAAAGCTACGGTTATACCTCAGCCCGTGATACGGACATGGTCTGGTCGGTGATTCTCTGTGGTTATTGGCGGACTCAATGACAGCGAAATGTCGAGATTACATTAACGCTTTGGATGCAATTTTAGATTCAGTTTAATCTCTGTTTCGTCTCTCCAATGATTCACGCTCTTTGCATCAAAGAAACCATCTTTCTTGAGTACGATGTAAACACGGTCTTTTTCTCTATCTAGACGTCTGAATATTTTCGGCGTCTCACCTTTCAGAACACCATTGATATAGATTTCAGCACCGGGAGGATTAGAGAAAACAGATAGGAGACCGAGTGATTTGGTCATAAAAACCTGCTTTTTGACGAGGACTTTACCATCCGGACC
>MDTC01243280.1_pt1 | contig 16574 bp, 16 predicted proteins | sample 811181 | NCBI WGS metagenome assembly MDTC01 (sample SAMN05326644, study PRJNA326480) | marine metagenome | isolation source: seawater | place: Pacific Ocean: North | collected 2011 | reverse complement strand
GTTTTGAACTGAATGATAGCGATAAAACACGACATAAAATTCGTAAATCAGAAAGGGAAAAATTTGAAGGTCAAAGGCTAGATAAATACTTTCCCAATTCCAGCTATTTGTTCGAAATGATAGATTGGAGTAAATGGTGGTTTCATAATGATTACGGTGGATTGACAGAATGGATTCAAGATAATATTGAAAATGGTTTTGATGATGGGAAACACCCTTTGGAAAAATCACAAAAGTTATTCACAGAAAAGGTAATAAAAAAATGGATAAAACAATTGTAGCGTCAGGTTGTAGTTTTACACAATCAGATGGAACTTGGCCATATCATATAGAACAACAAAAATATGGATGGGTACATAATGTTGGAGACACAGGTGCTGGTAATTCATACATAAGTCGTTCAGTAATATTTGAAGTAAATAGATTATTGTCTCTTGGTAAAAATCCTCAAGACATTGAAGTGATTGTGATGTGGTCGGGTATATCAAGAAAGGAATTCTTATCTACAAAAAGAGAGAATCCTATGCATGAGTATTGGTTGAAAGGTAAGGATAAGAATTGGTATGGGAACTTTATACACGATGAACATTGGAAAAGACATCCAATAAAGGACTCTGTGTGGATAAAGAGTAGTATACCATATATGAATTGGAGTAATAAGGCAGTAACAAAGTTTCTTGAAATGTATTGGAAACATTTTTATACAGAAGAAGAAAGTCTTATCAATACCTTAGAGAGTATTTTAAGATTACAATGGTATTTAAATAGTGTTGGTGTTAAGTACAAGATGATGTGTTGGCAAAATATATTCAACAAGTATTCCTTCAGAGTTCCAAGTGGATGGGCAAGACAAGAAGGTGATGAAATATTCGGACACGAGATTTGGTTACTGGCTTGGAGAGACAATAAACATTTTAAAACAGATAGATTTTGGCCAGATAATGCTACTGAAAAAATATCAAAAGACACACCATTATTAAAAGACATATATCCTAATGCAACATATCTATGGGATATGGTAGATTGGGATAAGTGGTGGTTTTATGAAGATGACCAAGTTGAATATGGTGGATTAGCAGAATGGGTTTGTTTGAAGGCTCGTGATCCTTGGGGAAATGGTGAACGCGATCCTGGTCATCCTTCTCCATCCTCTCATAGAAAGTTTTGTGAAAATATTATACTTCCAATATTAGATGGTGAAATTTAAAAAAATTAAATTAAAAGATGGTTCAAAATGTTTAATAGTTAATTGGAATCAATTTGCTTTATTAAACACACCTGTTTGGAATTTAGTTGGAATTATTAATCATATTAAAAATGAAATCGAAGACGAAATGAAAGTTGTATTACATATGGAAACTGAAACGATTCCATTTGTAGATAATAATATTATAGAATTACATGAATGGTTTGATAAAAATGATTATAATCCTAACAACATTTATTTTATACAAGAAAATCCTAATCTGAAATATTTTTATGATATATTCTGTGAGGAAAAACAAATAAAAAGAAAATTTAATTTTGTTCAGAGAATAATAAAAAGAACTTCGGATATGGACTTCGCTCCCAATCTATCTCCACATCCCCATCTAAGCAGAAAAGACTTTTACGAATCATCAAACTTAAGAAGTAAAAAAATAATAACATTTAACTCTACACCAAGAGAGCACAGAAAAGACATTATTGAGTTCCTATTACCTTATAAAGATGAGTGTTATTTGAGTTACAATTCTTGTGAAATTAAACATTACAAAGACGACTTCGTAGAAGATTTGGAACTAAAAATAGATGATGAATACGATAAGGGTATAAAATACATTTACTCGAATTCTTACATTAATGTGATTACCGAAACGGAGTTTTATAATAATGCTGTTCATATTACAGAAAAAACTTGGAGAGCATTCTCACAATACCAACCATTCATCTTGGTTACGGGCCCGTTTGCACTTGATTATCTTCAAGACATTGGTTTTAAATTACCGAAGGGTTTGATAGATTATTCATTTGATAAGGTGGTTGATTCTAAAAAGAGAATGAAAATGATACAAGTTGAGCTTCAAAAAATAATGGATACCGATATTAAAACCATTCACGAATGGTATTGGTCGAATGAAAATATATTAATACATAACAACGATACTTATTACAATAATAGTCTATATGAAGATTTTAGTTATCAAGACTATCAAACCTACCGTGATGGTTTAGTAGATTACATAGAATACATAATTAATTCGAAGAGGTTTTAGTGAAAATATTAGGAATAAATGCACTCAATCACGACGCTGCTGTAGCTATGATACAGGATGGTGAGGTACTATTTGCTGGTCACAGTGAGAGATATAGTGGGGTTAAAAACGATTCTGATTTAAACAAACAATTAATTGCAGATTGTTTAAGGTATGGAAAGCCTGATAAGGTCGCATACTTTGAACGACCATATTTAAAGAAATTAAGACAATTAAAGGCTGGTCAGTATGGTGAAGTTCTATCGACAGACAATCTACCATCAAAGTATCTGAAACAATACATAGGTAATAAACCAATACATTATGTTCAACACCACCAATCTCACGCTGCCGCAGGATATTATACGAGTCCGTATGAAGAATCAGCAATTGTAGTGATTGATGCGATAGGTGAGTTTGAGACTTGTACGATTTGGTATGCTTGGGGTAGTCATTTCGAAAAACGATATAGTTTGAAGTATCCTAAATCACTTGGATTGTGGTATTCAGCTATGACGCAAAGATTAGGATTGAAACCACAAGAGGATGAGTACATCTTGATGGGTATGGCTGGTTGGGGAACGGTTGATGAGGAGTTGAAACAAAACATACGAAATGATTTCTTCAATGATTCTAATAATTTAATTGATTTGAAAGATAATTTACATAGAGGATGTTTAAGTTGGAATCCTGAATACTATAAAGATGATGGTAGTGATGAATGGAAGTTCAACATAGCCGCAAATGTTCAATCAATTTGTGAGGAAGAGATTGTAAAGGTATTCGAATTGACAAAACAATTAGTACCCGAAACTGATAATTGTGTTTATATGGGTGGAGTGGCACTTAATTGTGTGGCTAACTCAATCATAGCCCGTGACCATTATCCTAATTTATGGATACTTCCAAATCCTGGTGACGCAGGTAGTTCATTAGGTTCTGCAGCTTATCTATTTGGTGAACATATTAATTGGACTTCACCATTTACAGGTTATGATATCAAAGGAAATTATCCAACCACAAAGGTATTGAATCAATTATTGAAAGGTAACATAGTTGGAATAGCAAGTGGTAGAGCAGAGTTTGGGCCAAGAGCACTTGGAAATCGTTCTCTGATAGCTGACCCAAGAGGTGATGATATTAAGGACAAGGTAAATGAAATTAAACGAAGACAAAAGTTTCGTCCCTTTGCACCATCGGTGTTGGAAGAGCACGCACACGAAATATTTGATATGCCAGTTCGTAAATCTCAGTTTATGCAGTTTACAGCACCTTGTAAGTATCCTAAGAAGTATCCAGCTATATGTCACATTGATAATACCTCAAGGGTTCAAACCGTAAGTAAGGAAGATAATCCTGGCTATTATAGATTGATAAAAAGGTTTTACGAAAAGACTGGATGTCCAATGGTTTTAAATACATCCTTAAATATAAAAGGAAAGCCCATAGTAAACTCTTATCACGATGGGGTGGAGTTCGAGAAAAAGTATGGAGTGAAAGTTTTTTAGATGATAAATAAAAAGAAAGAATGGTTAAAAAATAAAGAAAGTGGTTTCGCTCACGCAGTGTTTGATAATTTTCTTGATGAAGAAACTTGTCTCAAACTTTACGAAGAGTGTATTACTGCCCCTAAAGGTGGTTGGACTGTATTCACTCGTGCAGGTTCTCGTATGGAAGAGTTTAACGATTTGATATCGTGTCCTACAGCACATCAAGTCACTTATGAAATAATGCACTCAGGTGAAATGTTATATGATTTAGAACAGATGTCGGGCATAAGTGGACTTTTACCTGACCCACATCTTGTTGGTGCAGGATTTTCGATATTTAGAAATGGTTCACATCTTGGTTCTCATTATGATTTTAATTGGAACGATAGATTAAGGTTACACAGAAAATTAACTTCTTTATTATTTATCACACCTGGTTGGAAAGAAGAGTGGGGTGGACATCATGAATTATGGACTGGTAACTATGAAAAGGATAAAAACGCAAAAAAAGTATTTAGTCACGCACCACTATTCAACAGATTTTTTATTGATGAGAATGTCAAAAAAGGACCTTATCATGCAGTAAGTAAGGTGACTTGTCCTGATGATGTGGTTGGTAGGTGCTGTATAAGATTTTTTTATTATATCAGTAGTAGTGAATATGATAAAGATGACCCGCCTCATAGGAGTATATATACATCAAATGAATATACTCACAATAAATTATATGAGGAAGAAATGGATGAGTGACATTATTTTTTTGAGTGATACTACAGCACCAGAACCTCATATGGAAAAACCATTTTTATTTTCAAAAAATCATTTTAAGTCTTTTTTGAAATCATCACGCAATAATAAATTTGATGACCATAATATAGTACAGAATCTTTATGATGTCAAGGGAAAAAATTATTTTGTTTACTATGATTGTAATCAATTTTATGTGGGACTCAAAACGATTCTCAAATCCAAAGAAACACATTATAAAACGATTGTCAATGATTTAAAAAATAATAAATGTAAATTGATAATACATAATTCGGATACGACTCCGTCAAACTATGATGAGTTTGACTCTAAATTATATTCTCTGATGGATGGGTTGAATATAAATTATGAAAATGTAATCTTTATTTTACAAGAGTTAGTCTTAAATGATGATACACCAAATTTAAAAAAATTAAAATTTCCGATTGTTTTTTTCAATATTTTATCCGCGGATATATTATCTGATTGTCATAACCACGACCTTATCAAATGTTTGACACCTTTATTCGAGAGTAGTAGATATTCCTACAGAGACAATTATTTTATTTCATTTAATAATAACATTAAACAACATAGAATAGATTTATTATCAATATTAGTTAATAATAATATTATCGATAAGGGAATGACAAGTTGGTTTGCAGGTCAAGAGCCAAAAGACCAAGGCAGAGATAATATGAGTTGGGATGAAGAGGTACGAAAATGGATTGGGTATAGCAAAGATTTGAAGGTTGAATTGACAAGACAAGATTGGCTAAATCCTATACCTCATATGAATTCTTATTTCAACATAATTACAGAAAGTAATTGGGGACAACATGGTTATGATGAACACACCACACAAAAAATATTCTTTTCTGAAAAGACTTGGAAATCCATAATTACCTACCAACCATTCATACTGATATCCACAAGATATTCATTGAAAAAATTAAAAGAGCTTGGATTCAAAACTTTTTCACCACATATAAATGAAGACTATGATAACCTGAGAACATATGAAGAACGGATAATATTCATTGAAAGTGAAATTAATAGAATTTGTAATATGTCTAAAAACGATTTGGATGAATGGTATTGGAATATGGAAGAAATTTTGAGGCACAACTTCAATCACTTTTTTAATTTTGTTGACTCTGAGTTTCAAAAAATTGAGGATATATTGAAATGAAAGTCAAATTTTATTTGGACAACGAAAGAATATACGATTTCACACAAATTTGGACAAACAGGTTAATTTTTGAAGAAATCGAAAAAATTGATGTTGAAAAAGAAACACATTTTTTTATATATAGACCTTGGAAAGAACCATTTGAATTTATACACAAAAATCTAAAAGGTAAGGGGTGTAAGATTGTTCTATGGATTGTTGATTGTGTTGAAACTTTTTATTCAAAAGAGTCAGACTATTGTAAACAATTGGAAAAATTAAGTGATGAGGATATTTTTTTGGCATCTCCAAATTTTAATAGTAATGATATGGAATTTCCAGTCAAGACAAGTTGGACATATTCGATGTTGGATCCTGTAAATGAGAGAAAAAAATGGAATCATAATTTACTTAGGTGGTTACATAAACATAGTAAAAATTATGTAAGACAAAAACATTTTCTATCTTTCAATGGAACATTAAAACATCATCGTTTTGATTTATTGAATTTTATTTGTAGTAATAAACTTGCAGATAAGTTTTATGTTTCATTCGGTTCGAATCAGAGAGGAGATAAAATAAAATTACCTGATGATGTAAAAGAAAATATGACTCAAGAAGAAATAAGTTATTATACTGATAAACACTTAGATATTCCTAAAGACTCACCATATATGACTGCCAACTTAAATTTTACTTTGTATTTTAATAGTTATTTTGATATTGTCACGGCAACAGAATGTAATACGGATAGTGTATATATAGATGAAAAGGTTTGGAAATCATTTGCTTCATTCAAACCAATGATTTTGATAGGAGAGCCTTTAACTTTAAAATTTTTGAGAGGGTTAGGATTTAGGACTTTCTCACCATTTATTGATGAGAGTTACGATGATGTAACTGATTATGATAAAAGAAAAAAAATAATATATGATGAAATTACGAGGTTGTCAAATTTGACTCTGAATGAATTAGATGATATATATTGGAAAATGACGGATGTTCTGAATCATAATTTCAATCAATTAAATAAAGTAGAAACAAATACAAATAAAAACTTAGTAGAAGAGTTCGTAAAAAGTTATGATTGATGTTTTATATATAAGATACGATGAACACAAGGATAAATTTATTTCAATTACTGATAAAAATAAAATCTATGATGATTCATTATTTTCAGAGCATTACGATAAGAAAATAAATTTTTTTTCTAATATCAATCTATGTGAGAAAATACCAAAAGGAAATCACATTATAATATTAGGTATATCTAATGTAGAAAAAGTAAAGGAGTACATTTGGAATTCAAAATCATTATTAAATAATCTAAGACAAAATAAGTGTAGATTGTTTATTATGTATGCAGAAGGTTCTGTAAATGATGAAGGTTACACAAATTTTTATGATAATGGATTATGGGGTTTAAGGGATAAAATAGAAAAAAATAAAATACCAAAAAACAATTTAGTCACTATATCACCTGAAATTCTAATCAACAAAGAACAATACAAAGATTTAGGATTCGAACATTTCTTCTTTAATAATTGGATGATAAAAATAGAGTCTATCAAAAAAGGACATTATCATCCATTTGTTAAAAAGTTGTACAAAATAAGTCAGTCTCAATTAAGAACAAGTCATTTTTATTCTGTCAATTCTACAAAGAGACCACACAGAATAAATTTATATCGTTTTTTAGAACAAAATAATTTACTCAGTAAAGGCAATATTACATTTTTTTCAAATAGGACTGATAACACTCATTCTCTTTTAAATGATTATGATATAAAACCTATAGGAACAGATTGTAAGATTGACACCAAAGGTGAAGATTGGTGGATAAATGTAATTCGTACCTTTTCGGCTTATTTTCAGATAGTCACTTGTTCAATTTTTGATGTGGATGAAAATGATGAGTTACCATATGTATTTTTTAACGAAAAAATATTCAAACCAATTATTTGTTTTCAACCATTTATTGTATTCGGTCAACCTAAGATTTTACAAAGTTTAAAAGAATTTGGATTTAAAACTTTTTCTCCATTTATCGATGAGAGTTATGATGATGAGTTTGACAATAAGAAAAGATTTCAAATGTTAGAAAATGAAATTAAAAGATTGTGTAGTATGAGTCGTAATGAAATGCACAAATGGTTTTGGAAAATGGATGAAATCTTAAAACATAACTATAATTGGTTAGAAAAAATTTCATTTGAACATTATAAAGAATTTATAGGTCTGTTGAAAAATGAATAGTATAAAATATGATATCATCACATATGAGAATGATGGATTACTAAAACATCCCAATCAGGATGTCACTACTTTGAATGGTAATACCCAAAAAACATATGACGAATATTTTAAAAATTTGGATAGGATTGATTGGAGAAAGTATGAAGATAAGTATCTTTTTGTCATTCATTTAAATCACTATGAGTTTGCACAAACTAAACTTGAAAAGATTCAAACCAAGTCGAAATATGAAAAACTAAAACAAGACTTTTTATCAAATAGATGTCGAATAATAATTTATATAAAGGATTGTGGTGCATTTGAAGACTTTGAAAACTTTATAGAAAATTCTATTTTTAACAATAAAAATTTAATTATTATTGATATGACTGGATTGATTTTGAAATCTAAAATAAAATCTCAGATAGTTTGTTTAAATCTTTTTCCAGTTTCTAATCCTGAGGTCTCTAAAGCGTGGACTGATAGAAAATTATTATACAGAATGTTTGAACGGACATATGGTTTTAAAAAACAATTTTATTTCACTACCTTTAATAATGTTATCAAAAAACACAGAGTTCATCTTCATTCTTTTCTACAAAAAAATAATCTTTTAGAAAAAGGTATTTGTTCTTTCTTTTCTAAATATTCATTGAAAAGGTTACAGAGAACAATGAATGATTGGAATCTTGAATTTTCATCCGAAGACAAGCCTCATAGCGATGATAGCTTCTTAAATTTTGATGTATCAAGTGATGAGTTCGTGTGGAATGGTGTATTCAACTATGGTGCTTATTTTTCATCTTACTTTGACATCATTACGGAAACAAAATTTACATATGGGGATGGATTTGGTGATAGGATGTTGATGTTTACCGAAAAAACTTGGAGACCAATTTTATTATTTAGTCCCTTTATTTGTCTTGCACAAAAAGGACATCTTGAAAAATTAAAAAATTATGGATTCAAAACATTTCACCCCTTGATAGATGAAAGTTATGATAATGAAAAGGACGAAGATAAAAGATTAAAAATGATTATGATTGAAATTCAAAAACTATGTGATATGTCACCAAAACAAATCCATGAATTCTATTGGAGTCAGAGGGATACATTAATACACAATTTTAATCATTACTTTGAATTTGTTAACAATAATTGTTCGTTGCTATATAAAAAGGTATACGATATTTGGAGAGATTTAAATGAAGACAATTGATATTTTTGTTAGTAAAAAGTTTGGAAATTATGCACCATTCATTCAGCCTGATTTAGAGGGTTTTGAATTAAATTTTATCGAGGAATCTGATATAAATCAAGACTCAAAATTTATATACTATTGTGCCGCTGGAAGTAATCTAGCACATTACATAGGATTGAAAGATGACATATATAAAAAAGATGGTTTTTTAGAGAATGTATCGGATATAATATTAAATCCAATTAGAAATGGAAAATCATACATATGTGTGTCTTATATGCAAGAAGGTCATGTGGAACAAAAATCATATCAAGATTTACACAACTATCTTAAAAGATATAATATTCCTGCTAATAATGTTATCTTTGTTGCGAGTAATCTAAATGGAAAGGAACAATATGATGATTTCTGTAAAAAATTTGTCACCCTTACTAAAAATAATCGATTACATATCTTAGAGGTAAATCATATGTTAGAATCAATGGCAAATGTGGTCTATCATTACTATACTGATAATTACAATTTACCAAGAGAGACGAAGGATAAGTCTAAATTAACGAGCGGAATAAACTTGATTGATGATATAAAAGATTTAAAAATCAGAGAAAAATATTTTTTATGCTATAATAGAAATATGAGATATTACAGAATTGGACTATTAAGTAGATTAAAAAACTTAGGATTATTTGACAAGGGTTTGATAAGTATTGGGCCGTATGAAACAGAAGGTTATCAAGAGGACTACAATTTACACTTAGGTTGGGAAGCAGAAAATAATTGGTGGATTGAAGATATCGAATTGAAGAAAGAAATCGAAGATGGTCAGAAGGAATTGAAAAAACTTCAGCCACTCGCAATAGAAGGAGAGGAAGTTTGGCAAACTAATGGTATGTGGCCCGGTTTTGATTTCAAAGAAACATACCAAAAAGTTTACTTTGATGTTGTTACTGAAAGTTGTTATGCAACAGATTCAATCTATTGTAGTGAAAAGGTTTATAAACCAATTTCTCAACTTTTACCTTTCATAATATTGGGCCCACCTCATATATTGAGAAAATTAAAAGAACAAGGATTCAAAACCTTCGAACCTTTTATTGACGAGACCTATGATGATGAAATGAATCACGAAAAAAGATTTATCAAAGTGGTTAATGAAATAAATCGTCTCTGTGCCAAACCTTTAGAAGAATTACATGAATGGTATCATAACATATTAGATATCTTAGAGTATAATCAGAAACATCTATTAGACTATAAAAATGAAGACCACAAAAATTGTTATGATTTTTTATACAAGGTTATAAATGAATAAAGTAACATTTATCGTACAAACATATGAACCGAGATTAAGGTCATTTAGAGGTTTTATATTAAATCTCTTAGAATTTACATCAGACTTATCTAAAATTGAGGTTGGAGTAAAAATCGATAGAGGTGATAGACTCGCACTTTTGTACATTGAGTATTTGGAATCGGTTCTACCTTTCAGATTATATCATATTGTCGGAGAATATAATGGGTATCATACATCAGGTAATTATTACAATCAACTAGCGATGATGAGTTCAGATGAAACATATTTTCTTTTTGAATGTTCTGATGAGGTAAGATTCAAAGATAAGAAATGGTTAGATTATATTCTTTCATTTAAAAATAAATTTGATGATGATATATTTCTTATAAAAACTTCACCGAGATTTGAAAGTAGAGAGGCAATATATTTTCAAAATGATATCATACAAAGGTCAGTATGTGTGGAGAATCCAGATACCCATCCATTTTATACAAAGAAATTATGGTTATTAAGTGGAGGCATTGGTGATATTTTCAGTTGTAATTCAAGTTGGTGTGAATCGATTTTACAAATTCTTAAATACAAATATGGAGAGGATAGATTAATTGAAGCCGACTCTCATATTTGGGATACAAATAGTACCCATTTTGATGGTGGTGCCAAAAGTGATGAGTGGAGAAAAGACAATAAACTTCAAATGGATAAAATAAAATCAGATGAGGTTTGGAAAGAAAATTTTGAGTATATAGCAAAAATTCTAAAGGCGTATATTAGTAAATGAAGTATTTTGTATCAAACGGATGTAGCTGGACATTTGGAACAGGTTTAGATATGGAATTTGCAGAAATTAATGGGGGATGTAAAGATGGAGAAAGTGCTTCTAAATATTGTAATGAACACTATGTAGAATCTCAAGAGTACATTATTCAAAATAGGATGCCCACAATCATTTCAAAAAAACTTGGACTTGAGGATATCAATATAAGTTTGCCAGGTAAATCAAACAATTCCATAGTGAGAACCACCATCGATTGGATTATGAAAAATCAAGATAAAATTAACGATACATTTTTTTATATCCAATGGTCATCTCCAAATAGAATAGAATTATTAGATACAATTAATAACAAATATGTATTTTTCCATTGGTTTTCGGATGATGGATTGAATGCACCACACTTAGATAATCAACTGATAAGAAAAACTTATGTTGAAAGAATAAAAAAATTTGAAGAGTATTTCATTCATCCGATTTTATGTGAGATAGATACATTATACGATGTGATAAATCTTCAAAATTTCTTAAAACAAAATGGTTGTAAGTATATTTTTGTAGATGGTTTAGCCGAAATATTCAATAATATTGGTAGTTCTGCACCAAGAGACATTAATAAAAATTGGGAATTTTCTGATGTATCAGAAAGTATAGAGACATATAATTCATTACTTGATTTGATTGATAAAAAATATTTTAGCAGTGATATTCATTTACTTAAGAGGATACAAAATACTTTCTCACGCGGAGGTGGATTTATAAAGCTTGATGGTCACCCATCGTCTCGAGCTAATCATCACTTTGGTGATGAAACAAGTAAATATATCAAAAATAATTTATTATGATACTTATATATAAGTCCAGTAGTGATAACAGGGGGTACTAATAACCCAAAGACCTAACCGACTACAAAGAGGACTATAAACACGGAGGCACTTTAAATAGTGTCCTCTTTAATGAGGATTTTTTTATGCGAGTTTTAATAACAGGTATCACAGGTTTTGTAGGTAGTCATATGACCGACTATCTTTTAAAAAATGTTCCAAATGTAAAGATATTTGCCACACGAAGGTGGAGAAGTAAAGAGGAAAACATAAAACATCTATTCGAAAACAATCAAGTTGTTTTTGAAGAATGTGACTTATTAGACAGAGGAAGTTTATCAAGAATTATTGAGATTTCCAAACCTGATATTGTTTATCACTTTGCAGCTCAAAGTTTTCCTGAATCAAGTTTTCTTACTCCAGCAACAACATTGACCACAAATATTATTGGAACTACAAATTTGATGGAAGAATTACGAATTGCAAAACAAAGAAACATTTGTAATCCAATAATATTAAGTTGTTCTTCATCAGAAGTGTATGGTAATCCGAAAGATGATGAAGTACCCATCACAGAAAATAATTCTATACGACCAGCGAATCCTTATTCTATTTCCAAAGTTGGTCACGATTTAATGTCTCAATATTATCATAAGGCATATGATATGAAGGTTATAATAACTCGTATGTTTTCTCATGAGGGTGCCCGTAGAGGTAAAAGATTTGCACTATCATCATTTGCACATCAGATAGTTATGGCAGAAAAAGACGAAAATTTTCCACCATATCCACCAAGTTTTCCTACTCACCCAGTAAAACACGGAAATCTCGACTCCGTCAGAACTTATAATCACATAGATGACGCCGTTCATGCCTATTGGTTAGCGATTGACAATTGTGATTATGGTGAGGTGTATAATATTGGTGGAGATTATACTTGTACCGTAGGTGATGCTTTAGATATGTTAATTAGTAAATCTAAAACTCCATCAGCCTTTATTAAAGAACTTGACCCAAATAGGGTAAGACCAACTGATATCACATTACAAATACCAAGTAGTGATAAGTTTAGGGATAAGACTGGTTGGAAACCTCAAAAGGGTTTAGAAGAAATATGTGAAGATTTATTAAACTATTGGAGAGAAGTTTTATGAGTGATTTTTTTAAAGATAAAAAGGTCGTTGTCACAGGCGGTAGTGGGATGATTGGAACACACTACATTCAAGAACTTCTAAATCGTGGAGCGAGAGTACGAACCCATACACATAAACGACAATTAAATATAGACGATGATAGAATTGAAATATTGGAAAATCTTAATTTAGAAAATTTTGATGATTGTTTAAAGTTAGTAGAAGATGTTGATTATGTATGTCATTCAGCAGGTAAAATATGTCACCCTTCGAATGTACCAACTGATTTTAGGGTTGCACTAAATCAAGTTACATTGGTATCTAATTTATTAGAAGCATCACATATAAATGGTGTGAAAAGGTTTGTGGATATTAATAGTTCGACTGGATATCCAAATAGAGAACACTCAATTTCAGAGGATGAATATTGGGACGATGAACCATATATTTCTTATTATGGATATGGGTGGTCAAGAAGGTATCGTGAAAAAATGATGGAACACCTTTCTCATTTTTCAGAAATGAAAATTTTAATATGTAGAGGCACAGCAATGTTCGGGCCGTATGATAATTTTAATTTAGAAACTTGTCATGTTATACCAGCACTTATTAAAAGATGTTTAAGTGATGAAAATCCCTTTGTTGTTTGGGGGAGTCCCGATGTAGTGAGAGATTTTCTGTTTGTCAAGGATGTTGTAAATGGTGCCCTCTTGGTTTTAGAAAAGGGAGAATCAATGAGACCATATAATCTTGGTTATGGTTCAACAATTAATATAGGTCAGATAGTCGAAACAATACTCAAGGTTACTGGAAAAAAACCTGAAGTAAAATGGGATAATACAAAACCTACAACTATTCCATTCAGAAGCTTTAATACTGATAGAATAACAAACGAACTTAAATTTGAACCGAAATATTCGTTTGAAGAGGGAATCAAAGAAACCGTAAAATGGTATTTAGAAAATGAAAACATTTGAATGTAAAGAAATAAAATCAGAAGTATTTTCTGATGTAAAAATTTTAGAACCAGAACCTTTTTTCGACTATCGTGGAGATATGTGGACTTTTTGGGAGAAAGAAAATGAAGTTTTACCAAAAGGTCAAGAATGGAAAATAAGTAAATTTAGCAGGTCAAGAAAAGATGTTCTTCGTGGATTACACGGTGATGAAGTCACTTGGAAAAATATAAGCTGTGTATGGGGTGAAATTTATCTTGTTATTGTTGACAATAGAAAAGATTCTGAAACATATCTTGATTGGGAAGGATTGGTTTTATCTGATAAAAACCATAGAAGTGTACTAATACCACCAGGTTTTTTGAATGGTCATTTGTGTTTGAGCCAGGAATGTTTATTTCATTATACTCAATCATATCCTAATGAATATGTGGATTGGATGAATCAAACAAATATGAAATGGGATGATGAAAGATTGACCATTGATTGGCCTATAAAAAATCCTATATTGAATTGGAGAGACAAATGATACACTTACTTAGTGCACAAGCTGACCAACGATGGTTTAAAATTTGGTTTTCTCAATGGGAAAAATATGTTTCGGATGATATAAAATTTTATTTGTTTGTGGGTAATGATTGGGACTATGTGTACAATCAAGGAAAGAAGCTAAAGTATCCGTTTGAACCAAGTTTGGAAAATCTACCAAAAGAAAATTTAGAAAAAATTTGGTATGATTCTGATTTAGGTAGTGATTTCATTTCACAGAATCCAGCCCATTCATTTAGATACGACATAATGTTTGATGAAATTGTAAACGATATCGATGATGACGACACGATTATATTTTGTGATGGAGATGCCTTTCCTACTTCAAATTTAGATAATAATTTCTTTGAACAAAATGATTTTATTATGTTGAACGGAAGTGATATAGTAAACTTTTTCGTGACTAAAGTTTCAAAGTGGAAAGATGTGTTATCAAATGAACTTAATTGGACTGCAAATTATGGTGAGAATCCATCAGATAAATTTACCAAGTTGGGAATATTTGAAGATAATAATCCTACACAAGAAAATATATTCAACTATAAATGGACAAAGATAAAACTAACAAAAAAAATAACTGAAATGGGAATACCAAACTCTGAATTCTATGTAAATGATTACATAGGTGGAATATGGGAAGATAAAATTTTTCATCATATGGGTGGATATCAAAATCAGGTTCACAATATAAAATGGTTTTTAAATAACTTATAAATGGAGGCGTGATGAACATACCAAAACATTTAAAAAAAGTAAAGGATGTCAATTGGACAAAGGAACAATTAGAACAATTTGAGTTAGATTGTAAGGCAGAATGGGAAAGTGGAAAAGTATTAGGACCCGTTCATCTTTCTAAAGGAAATGAAGAACAACTCATTGAAATATTTCAATATGTTCATCCTGAAGACTATGTGTATTCAACTTGGAGAAATCATTATCATGCACTATTACACGGAGTTCCTCAAGATTGGTTGATGAATGAGGTTAAACGAGGTCGTAGTATGAAAGTCATTAATAAAGAACATAACTTTATTATTTCTGCAATCGTTGGTGGTATTATTCCACAGGCACTCGGAACCGCTTGGGCACTCAAAAACAAAGGTTCTGATAGAAGGGTGTGGTGTTTCGTAGGAGATATGGGATTTGAGACTGGTGAGTTTCATCTTTGTCATAAATACGCAAGAAACTTTGACTTACCACTTGAATTTGTGGTAGAGGACAACAACCTTTCAACCAACACCCCAACTGATGAAACTTGGGGTAAGAAACAAAAAGTACCTGATGATGTAATTTATTATGAATATGAACGAGGTTTTCCACACCACGGTTCAGGCAATTGGGTATTATTTTAGGAGTTTATGATGGTAGATAATTTAACAAAACAAAAAGAAGAAATGGCAAAATTCCAAGAAGCCGAAATGTTGAAACATCTTGATTTACAATATAAGAATGAAATAATTCGTTCAATGGAGTGGTTAGCAGAAAAGGATGATACAATCTTTCTTGGACAGGCAGTAAACTATAGTGGTAATGCTATGTACAATACTACACGAACGATATCAGACGAACAAAAGATTGAGTTACCTGTATTTGAAGATGTCCAAATGGGGATGTCGTTAGGTATGAGTTATGAAGGATATGTACCGATTACATCATACCCAAGATTTGATTTTTTAGTATGTGCCGTAAATCAATTAGTAAATCATGTTGATAAAATATCTATAATATCAGAAGGACAATATCAACCAAGAATCATAATCAGAACTTCGATAGGAAGTAGGATACCATTGGACGCAGGAGAACAGCATACTCAAGACCACACACTAGCCTTTAAAAACTTACTAAAAAGAGTTCATGTTGTGGTATTGGATGAGTGGCACGATATTTTTCCAGCCTTTCAACATGCATATGAAAGAGGGCCAGTATCAAAATACGATTCCTTAGTAACACTTTTAATAGAATGGG
>MDTC01090517.1_pt1 | contig 16574 bp, 19 predicted proteins | sample 811181 | NCBI WGS metagenome assembly MDTC01 (sample SAMN05326644, study PRJNA326480) | marine metagenome | isolation source: seawater | place: Pacific Ocean: North | collected 2011 | reverse complement strand
TTACTCAAATGAATAAAATGTTTGAAATTATTAAACAAAAAAAACCTAAAACAGAACGTGAAAAATTAAATTATCAATTATCCGAAATGAATGATATATTTAATAATATGAAAAAAATATTACGAAATTATAAAAAGAATAATGATAATTAATTTATAAAATAATAATATAAAAATTATTTCACAATTATATTAATGAAGAAGAGTGTTCTTTCATCTGTATTAAAAAAAATAGATTTAAAACATGGAGCTCAAAATTATAAACCATTAAATGTTATATTAAAAAAAGGTAAAGGAGTTTACGTAAAAGATATTAATAATAAACAATATATTGATTTTCTATCATCATATAGTAGTGTGAATCAAGGTCATTGTCATCCAAGATTAGTTAAAACTATGCAAGAACAATGTAATAAACTAACATTGTGTAGTAGAGCATTCTATAGTGAAAATTTAATTTTATTTTACAAATATATGCACGAAACTTTTAAATATGATAAATGTTTACCTATGAATACAGGCGTTGAAGCTGGAGAAACTGCTATTAAATTAGCAAGATTATGGGGATATAAGAAAAAAAATATTAATGAAAATAAAGCTATTGTATTAATGGCAAATAATAATTTTTGGGGAAGAACTATTACAGCATGTTCATCTTCTACTGATCCATCATGTTATACTAACTTTGGACCATATACACCTGGATTTGATTTTGTAGAATTTAATAATATGCAACATCTTCGTAATAAATTAGAAAATAACCCAAATATTTGTGCTTTTATGGTTGAACCAATTCAAGGTGAAGCTGGTATAATATTACCAAGTAATAACTATTTGCAACAAGTTTCAGAATTATGTAAAAGACACAATGTATTATTAATATGTGATGAAGTTCAAACAGGAATAGGAAGAACAGGTAAAATGCTCGCATCAGAATTATACAATATAAAACCTGATATGTTATTATTGGGTAAAGCATTAAGTGGTGGAATGATGCCTATATCAGCGGTGTTAGCTAATAATAATATAATGGATTTAATACAACCAGGTACACATGGTTCTACATACGGAGGTAATCCATTAGCTACAAAAATTGCTATAGATGCTATAGATATTATAGTATCAGAAAAGTTAACTGATAATGCAAGAAGAATGGGACAACATTTTAGAAATTCATTAAAACCTTATGTTAATACACATATTAAAGATATTAGAGGTATTGGGCTATTTAATGCAATTGAATTTTTTAATAATAAAGAAGCAGAATTATTTGTAGATAAATGTCTTCATGATGGATTACTTACAAAAATAACACATAATAATACAGTACGTATGTGTCCTCCGTTAACTATAAATAAATCTCAAATGAATGAAAGTCTAAATATTATTGCTAACAATATTTAATATAATTAATTTAAGTATTTATATATATATTGATTATGGATGATGATATGAATTTATTATTAAATGCTTTAGATAATGAAAATAACGAAAATATTATGAAATTAACATCAAAAGAAATTAATGATACTAAGATACGTGTATTATCAGAGCTATATTTAGATAAAGAAATTGCAATAAATATATTAACAGAACTAAAAGAATATATTTATATTGATGAAATACCTGAAATTAAATATGGAAGTTTTATTAGATGGATACCTCTAAGTAATCCAGACAATATTAGATTAACAAAAGGAGGTATAGTATGTGACCTTATATTATCCAAATCTGGTATGAGTATTAAATGCAAAAACTATAAAAATAAATTTTTTGTAATAAATATGGATAAATGTTTAATATTCAAAAAATTAACTAATCAAGAAAAAATATTAATTTCTGTATCAAATTATCTAAACAAATAGTATAATGGGATTTATTGATTTATATATTTTTATATTATACGCAATTCAAATATTATTAAGTGTTAATATGGCTATATCTATATTTTATAGAATATTTAGAAAAGATGAATTAGTTGCTATCGAAAAAATGAAAGAACGAAAGAATACTATTAATTTTTACTTTCTCATTTTAGTATCAGGTTTAATGCTAATTTTATTTAACCCGTTTGCTGTAAATGCAATAATTGAAGTAAAAGGGGAATTAAAAAGCGTTTTATTTCAATCAGCATTTCTTCAAATAATATTTTTACTACAACAAGAATCTACTTCTGTGTAAATTTTTTTATATCATTTTCCAAATTAATTGAATTATATAATGCTCTTCCGACTATTATATAATCTGTTTCAATACTATTCCAAGACCTATATCGTTGATCTTTTACATTTACAGTAGATAATGAAACACCTGGTGTCATTGAAACCATATTACCACAATCTATTTTATGTTGAGTAATAAACCCTATCACATTATTTTTATTTTCTTCAGCTAATTCTATTGCTCTTTCAGTAAAATTATAATTATTATTTGACATATTAGCTACCAATAAAACTCCTGACAAATTAGATACAACATCATTTGATACTAGTGAATGTACTGTAACTAAATCTACCCAATTTCTAAAACGTTTATACTGCATATTTACAATATATGAAATATCATTAAATTTTCTATCTTCCATTATTAAAAAATTATACTGAATTGATAAATGTATTAAAATAGGAACAAACTCATCTACCTTTTCAATTATATCATAATGTATTTTACATGCTACTATTTTATCACCTATTTTATCTAAAATAGTTACTATTTTATTGTAATCACTAATATCTGCTGAAAATATTAATGTAGATTGTTTTTTTTCACTAATATCTTGTAACATATATCTAGTAATATCATTTTTATATAACAATGATTTAAATTTCATTGTAGTTTCTGGATTTTGTTGTCTATTAATTACAACAGCTATATCTACAATTGTAACTTCATCCTTTAATTTTTGTATTTCTTCTTCTAAAGATTTTCCTGATGTAATTACATCATCTATTATAACACATCTATCTTCTTTTTTATATTCTCCTTCAATTAATTTTTGTGTTCCATATGCTTTAACTTTATCACGTATATAAATCATAGGCTTATTATATTTGGTAGATATATATGTAGCTATTGGTAATGCACCATATGGTATACCACATATAATATCAAAATCATCTAATAAATTATATAATGCATCTCCTACTTCTCTTAATAATTCTGGATTGGAAATCAAATTTTTCATATCAAAATAATATTTTGATAGTTCACCATTTTTTAGAGTAAAATTTCCAAATTTTATACAATTTGAATCGATTAAACTTTTAATCATTTAAATTATATGTTAAAAAAAAAACATGTAATTTAAACTATTCTAAATATTTACGAAATACTATTTCTCCTTTTCCTTTCTATCCTAGTTTTCTTAGTTTTAATCTTTCTTTTTAAGTTACGTAAATTATTACTCATATTAGAATCAATATACCTAATTTTTTTCAACTTTTTTAAAACGTTTATAGTACATGTATGACATACTATATATAATGTATTTTTATAATGAGGATATTCTGTATGACATAAAGTATCACAGCATACCAAATTTTTACATTCATTACATATTAACAAATTATGTGTACTACAACAAATATTGCAATGATTTTTCATTTTGCTATTTTTTCTTTTACCATATAAATGATTATTTTTTGTTGTCAATTTTTACATCATCATTTCTTCTATTGGTTTAACTTTTATTTCATTTTCGCCAACATTAATTATTTTATTTTTTAATTTTTTATACTCTTCAGAATTTTTATCTAGTGTATTTACCTTTTCTAAATCATGTAATATATTATTTTCTACATGAATATTCTTTTTAATCTCATTTATAATATTCTCATTATTCATTATTTCATTAAATATTTCTCGTTCACGTTCATAGGAAGTATTTTTAATTTTACCTTTTAAATGACATAACAAATATTTTTCTAATCCTAAATTGTCAATAACTTTATTTATTTTCATTTGATTCTCCATTATTAACTTATCAATTACATAATTTGTTAACATTGTACTAGCATTTGTATTTTTATGATAATATTCTACACTCAATGCCAAATATAAATTACTAAAAATATCAGCCATATCACCTGATAACATTTGCTCCTTTTTTAATAAACCTCCTTTTAAAGCTACAAAATTAGTTAATGCAGCAAAATTTATAATTTGTTGATTTAATCCACTATTTAAACTAAACGTTTTAAAATATAATGTTAATGAATGAGATACTATATTTTTAAAGCTATTTTTAAAATCATTTAAATTATCATTCAATATTGAATCTAATATTGGAAAAATATGAGGATGACTTTTATTTAATCCTTGTCCAAATACTATCAAACTTCTAGTTAATGTATTAGAACCTTCTACAGTAATACCTATTGGAGCACTTCTGTAAAATTTTTCTAGAAAATTACTATATCCTAAACAAATAGCTGAACCAGCATGTATATCTATGCCTTCATTTAAAACTTCTCTACCTCTTTCAGTTGTTTGTTGTTTCATTATTGCACTAATTACAGCAGGTGAATTTCCATTATCTAATATATCATTTGTTAAAGATACTGATGATTGTATTATCCAAGTATTATATACCATACGATTAAATTTTTCTTGTATTGCTTCCATTTGAGACAATGTCATTTTAAATTGATCTCTAACTTTAATATAATTAAATATTCCAAATGTTGCTACTTTACTACTAGCATTTGCAGTAGCTGGTAAACTAACACCACGTCCAGCAGATAAACATTCCATTAACATTTTCCATCCCATTCCTGCATTTTGTTCTCCACCTATTATATTTTCAAGAGGGATTTTTAATTTTCCTTTTAATGTACCATTAGGAAATCCAGCATTCATTGGATTGTGATAACTATTTTGCTCCAATCCACACTGTCCTTTTTCAATTAATGCAACAGTTACGCCTTCTTTACCCTTTTCTAATAAATTATGAGGATCATTTATTTTAACAGCAATACCTATTAAATTAGACACAGGTGCTAATGTAATATATCTTTTATTTACTTCTACTTCAATAAACTTTTCACCTGCTTCCATAATTACATTACCTTCATCTATACTTCCAGTAGCATCAGAACCATTATTTGGACCTGTTAATCCGAAACATGGAATAAAATCACCATTTGCTAATTTAGGCAAATAATATTCCTTTTGTTTTTCTGTCCCATACAAAGTTATTAACTCACCAGGACCTAATGAATTTGGAACCATTGTTACAACACCTAATGCTGGATCAAAACTAGCTACTTTTGTTAGCAAATCTGATAATTCATTTACAGATAATTTTATTCCACCATATTTTTCATCTATTAAAAAACTAAAATATTTATTTTTAGCCAAATATTCTATCCATTTATTATGGTTATCATTAGGATATACTTGTGTATTATCAAAAATTTTAAATAACTTGCTTAAATTTTCATTAGAAAATTTTTGCGTATATTTCATTTTTTTAGGGAAATTTACATCACCTTTTAAAATATCTCTGTCAATTGAAGTATTTCCACTTCGTAAAGCAATCATTTCTGTTTCAGAAATTTTAGGGATTTTTCTCTTAATTTGTCTGAAAATAAATCCGTACATGTAAATTAATATATTATATATTATTTAATATGTTTAATATATTATATAATGAAATTATTTTTTTTAACAGGTACTGTTCTTTTATTAGTAGACATGATTTATTTAAACATAATCACTAACTATTTTAATAAACAAATTAATGCTATCCAAGGTAGTAATATTTCCATTGATTTTTTAGCAGCTTTTATTTGTTATATATTCCTAACATTAGGATTGTATTATTTTATTGTACGTGATAATAGAGAATTATTTGACGCTTTTTTACTAGGTTTAGTTGTTTATATGGTATATGAAACTACCAATAAAGCTACATTAAAAAATTGGAAATGGAATACAGTATTAATTGATGGTATATGGGGAGGATTACTATTCATGATTACCACTTTTATAGTATATAAAATTAAAAAATATATTTAAAATCTACCATATAGTTCACGTTCACGTTTATTTTTAACACTTTCAACCTTTAATCCCTGTATTAATCTTAATGATATACCCATACCTGTTCCAAATCCCAAACCAGAAATTAATTGTTCTGTAAAAGACTTTATTAATTTACTCATATTATACATTAATATTTAAATAATAATATTAAACAAAATACAATATATAACAATATATGAAGTATATTGTTATAACTGGTGGTGTTATATCTGGATTAGGTAAAGGAATTACTGCTTCATCTATTGGTCTATTATTAAAAAATAAAGGATATTCAGTTACATCAATTAAAATAGACCCTTATCTTAATATTGATGCTGGAACAATGTCACCATTAGAACATGGAGAGGTATATGTTTTAAATGATGGCACTGAAACTGATTTAGATTTAGGTAATTATGAAAGATTTTTAAATATTGAATTACATAAAAATCATAACATTACTAGTGGTAATATTTTTAAACATATAATTGATGACGAAAGAAAAGGAAAATATTTGGGTCAAACCGTACAAATAATACCACATGTAACAAATAAAATACAAGAAATAATATCAACTACTGCTACAATAATAGTTGATAAAAATAACAAACCAAATATATGTATTATAGAATTAGGAGGAACAATTGGTGATATGGAAAGTATGTATTTTGTAGAAGCATTGAGACAAATGAATTATACATCTCAAGAAAATACATTTTGTTTTATACATCTATCATTAATTGTAAATAACAACAATGAAGAAAAAACTAAGCCTACTCAAAATAGCGTATGTGAATTACGAAGATTAGGTATTAATCCTAATATATTAATATTAAGAAGTGAAAATGATATATCTAATGAAATAAAGGAAAAAGTATCATTACATTGTCAAGTTAAAAAAGATCATATATTTACTAATATTAATTTAAATCATATATATGAAGTACCTATCCATTTATATAACCAACAAATTATCAATGTTATCGAAAAAGATTTAAATATAAATAATAAAAATACTGTTAATTTATCCTTACTCAATAATATAAATAATTTATTATGCAATCCTACAGCAACATCTAAAAATATAGCTATTATTGGTAAATATACTAAACTAAATGATACATACTTATCAATACATAGGTCATTACAACATGCTGCTTATTCATATAATACTAACGTAAATATTATATATATTGATAGTGAAGAATTTGCAATTCATAACTGTAATGATATTATTAAATCAAACATTAATAATATACATGGTATTATTATACCAGGAGGATTTGGTTCTAGAGGATTAGAAGGAATGATAAATATAGCATCATACACTAGAAAAAATAATATCCCAACATTAGGTATTTGTTTAGGTATGCAAATTATGTGTATTGAAGCAGCAAGAAATATATTATATAATAAAAAATGTATATCAGTTGAAAGTCTAAAAGATGATGATAATCGAGATAATTATTATCCAATTATAATACCAATGAAAGAATTAAATTACGATGAAATGGGTGGTACAATGAAATTAGGTTTAAAAAAGTCATTTATAACTAATAAAGAATCATTAGCATATAAAATATATAATTCTAATGAAGTTTTTGAAAGACATCGTCATAGATATGAAGTCAATCCAGATTATATAAATGTTATTGAATCAAATGGTATATTATTTTCAGCTTTTGATAAAAGTGGAAAATGTGCGGATATTATAGAAGATAATACGTGCAAATTTTACATAGGATGTCAATTTCATCCTGAATTTAAAAGTTCAATAGAAAAACCATCTCCTATATTTAAATCATTTATTAATACACTAATTTAATCAAATAAATTTATTGGTAAATCTTGTTTTACATAATATAAATTACCATTAATATCCCACTTACATACTACTGTCATTAATTCAACACCATATGATACTGCTTCTTGAACTGCCTTCCTATAAAATGGATCTATTTTAGATGGTTGAAAAGAAGTAACATCATCACGTTGTATTACAAAACATAATATTGTTCTATAATCATTCTGTATTTTTATTTCTTTTAATTCGTTTATATGTTTAATTGCTCTTTCACTAACAGGTTCATTTTTTTTCTTTCTATAACCATCCGGAAAATATGATATTTTATCATTTATTTTCCTATCTTTAAAACATAAACCTTTTTTTTCTTTTAACGTACAATCAACATAATCTGCTAATGGAACATTTTTTACTTCTAATATAAATCTTTTTCCATTAGAATCTATTCCTGTAAAATCAAATCTAGAATTTAAAAATGTTTTTTCTCTTTCATAATTATTACTTGAAATATTTGTCAAATAATCTAATTTCAAACAATTGTCTATAATTGTTTCTGCCATCTTAGGATCAATTCCAACTAAATAATTTTCATCTCTTTCAAATACATGTGAAACTAATATTTTATATTTACATTTATTTTTTTTATTTTCAACCTTTGTCATCAAAACTTTTGCATTTTTATCAGCTAAACCACAACATCCCAATGCAGCAGTATGTGCCATATATTCTTCATTTTCAATAATTACATCTGCAACATATGGAGTTTTACAATATTGTGATGGTCTCTTAATAACCTCACCCGAATAAAATTGCCCTATATTCAATATTAACTTCATATTTTTTTGAATATTAAGTATTTTAAAAGTTATCAATTTTATTCTCTCTATTATATAATGGAATTTACACAACTAACTAAACGTGATTATTCAAAAATATTAAAATATTATAAAACTGATATACCTAAAAATAAAAAAACAAGAAAGCAAAAAGCTGAAAAAATATTAGCAGACAAATTATGTAAGTGTATTAAAAAGGTTAAGAAACCAAAAGAAAACGAATCACGTGCTACAGCTATATGTAGAAAATCTGTTATTAGTAGGAAAAAATTGACTAGTTTTGGTTTTACATGTAAAAAGAAACCAACATTGAGAAATAAAAAGGGTAAAACCTATAAATTATTAAAGAAAACTGATTAATTTTCATTATATTATATCATATTAATATAATGAAAGGTGACAACATTAACAATTTAGGTAAAGTAGAAAAAAATAAAAATGTTATGTCAGGTGACTGTATTTTTCCATTTAAATATAAAAAAAATACTCATGATAAATGCTTAGATACAGATAAAGGTCCCATTTGTGCAACTAGTGTTAGTGAACGTGGAACATTAAAAACTTATGGATACTGTAAAACCAGTGAAACATTAAAAAAATCATCATCGCATCATAGCTCTGCAAAAAAAACTATTAAAATAACTACTCCAAATAAAGAAACAAAAAATATATCTAAAAATAAATCAACTAATAATATAATGGAAGAAGTTACAGAAATTAAAACTACTAATAAAAGATTAAATGAACTATTTACAAATGCATTATCAAAATTAAATGATATTTTCATGAGAAAAGGAGAACCTTTTAGGGCAAGAGCTTATAAAAAAGCCGAAGAAACTATATTATTACAACCACAAGACATTATGGATTACACTGAACTTAAAGGGTTATCAAATATAGGTGATACTATTTTATCTAAATTAAAAGAACTTCAAGAAACAGGAACATTAAAATTATTACAACGAATGGAAAATGACCCATTACAATTATTTACACAAATTCATGGAATTGGTCCAAAAAAAGCAGAAGCATTAATTTCTAAAGATATTAAAAATATAGAACAATTAAAAGAAAACACTGAACTCTTAAATGATAACCAAAAAATTGGATTAAAATATTTTGAAGATATTAATAAAAGAATTCCACGTGAAATAATAGACCAATATAAAAATATTTTTGAAAAATCTATTCAAGAAATTGGCGATGAAAATATACAATTTGACATTGTAGGAAGTTATAGAAGAGGTGTTAAATCTTCTGGAGATATTGATATCATATTATCACATAAATTAGATGATGAAACAACATTTTTAAAAATATTAAATAAATTAAAAGAACAAAATATAATTATAGAATTCTTAACCAAAGGAAAAATTAAAAGTCTTACAATTACAAAAATAGAAAATGATATACCAAGAAGAGTCGATTTCTTATATACACCACAAGCGGAATATTCATTTGCTGTATTATATTTTACAGGAAGTAAAGGTTTCAATACTGTTATGAGACATAGAGCTCTTCAATTTGGATATTCATTAAACGAACATGGTATATATAAAATGGATGGAAAAAAAAAAGGTGCAAAAGTAATTGAAATGGATTTTCCAACGGAAAAATCTATTTTTGATTTTCTTAAAATGGAATACAAAGAACCTAGTGAAAGAAAAGACGGTAGAGCCGTAACTTCCACATCAGGAACACCTATTATTAATAAACCTATTAAAATGATTAAAAAAACTATTAGGAAAGAAAAAAACCCCAAATCAAATAACAAGTCAAATAATAAAACAATTAAACAAAAAAAAACAAAATCTACATTTATTGATAAATTCAGAGAAGATGGTATTAAATATCTCAATAAATTGACAGAAGAAGAACTAGTTAAAATTATTAAACATTTAAATGATACTTACTATAATAATGATATTGAAACTATTACAACTGATAATGAATATGATATTATAAAAGAATATGTTGAAAGAACATATCCTGCAAATAAAGATATCAAAGAAGTAGGTGCACCTGTAGTAAACAGAAATAAAGTAAAGCTACCATATTTTATGGGATCTATGGATAAAATTAAACCGGACACCGATGCAGTAATAAAATGGAAAGATAAATATACAGGACCTTATGTTATTTCAGCTAAATTAGATGGTGTAAGTGGATTATACTCTACTGAAAATGGAGAAAAAAAATTATATACACGCGGTAATGGAACTATAGGTCAGGATATAAGCTATTTTATACCATATTTAAAATTACCTCAAGATGAAAATATTACTATAAGAGGTGAATTTATAATTAACAGACATATATTTGATGATAAATACAAAGATAAATTTTCAAATCCTAGAAATTTTGTTTCCGGAATTATTAATGCTAAGAATATAGATATTGATAAATTTGGAGATATTGAATTTGTTGCATATGAAGTAATTAAACCTGAAATAACACCGCAAGAACAAATGAAATTTTTAGACAAAATTAATGTAACTAATGTTCTATATGAAATTCATGATGAAATATCTAATGAAAAATTATCCGATATACTTGTAAACTGGAGAAAAACATATAAATTTGAATCAGATGGTATAATTGTAACTGATGATAAAAAACATTTACGTGTTGATAAAAATCCAGAACATTCATTCGCATTCAAAATGGTTTTATCCGAACAAATAGCAGAAGCAAAAGTTATTGATGTAATATGGAACGTAAGTAAAGATGGTTTACTTAAACCTAAAATTCAAATCGAACCTATAGTACTAGGTGGCGCTAAAATACAATATGCAACGGCTCATAATGCAGCAACTGTTGTATCTAATAAATTAGGTATTGGTGCTATTGTCAAAATTATACGTTCTGGAGATGTTATTCCTTATATTATGGAAACTGTTGTACCTGCAGAAACTATTAAAATGCCTGATGTTGAATATGTATGGAACAAAACAAATGTAGACATTGAATTAACAAACAAAACAAATAATAAAGATATTATCCATAAAACTATTACTTATTTCTTTACAGGTCTTAATGTTGATAGTTTAAGTAAAGGAAATGTCACAAAAATAATAAATACTGGTTATAATTCCATTCCAAAAATTTTACAAATGAGTAAAGATGATTTTATGAAAGTTGAAGGGTTTAAAGAAAAGCTAGCCACTAAAATACATGACAGTATACGTGAAAAATTAAATGACGCAAGTCTTGAATTAATCATGTCTTCATCAAATATATTCGGTCAAGGATTCGGTGACAAAAAAATTAAATTAATTTTAAAAGAATATCCTGATATAATGACATCATCAGAAGAGAGAAATATTAAAATAGAAAAATTATCTAATGTTAAAGGTATGGCAAATAAAACAGCTGTTAATTTTATTGATAAAATACCATTAATGATACAATTTTTAGAAGATACAAAATTAAAACATAAACTTGCAAAAAAAATAGAAGTACCTACATCTATAACTCAAGATACATCTCATCCGTTGTATAATAAATCTATAGTATTTACTGGTGTACGTGATAAATCTCTAATGGAACTATTAGAAAAAGTATACTCAGTATCATTATCATCATCTGTTTCTAAAAATACATTTGCATTAATAGCAAAATCTAAAGATGATGATAGCAGCAAATTAGAAAAAGCTAGAAAACTAAATATACCTATATATGATTTAAATGAATTTAAAACTTTATATAAATTTACATAACAACTAATACTATTTAAATAAAATTATATATATTATCTTAATGGATTTTGAAAATATATATACAAATAAAATTGAAAAAAAATATGGTGAAAAACGTAATAATGATATTGATACTTTCCTTATTAATAATAATGAATCAATGTTACCACATAATTATCAAATAAATGATAGAGTAGATATGACAAATATTGAAACATACTCAATTGACCCAGATGGTTGTGAAGATGCGGATGATGCTTTTAGTGTGTATAACAACAATAGTGATTTTTTTTTAGCTATACATATAGCAGATCCTACTGAATATATAAATATTCATAGTCATTTATGGCATGATATTGAAAAAAAAATAATAACCAAATATCCTTCCAATAGAAAACCAATACATATGATACCTAATGAAATTATGGAAAAATCTAGTTTAATGGAAAATAAATATGGAAATATTAAAAAAGCATTAACTATACTAAGTGTAATAGATACTGATACATATTTACCAAAAAATAAAATAAAATTATTATTTACAAACATAAAAGTTAAAAAAGAAAATGCACTATCATATAATACAGCAGAAATAAATGAAACAATATCAAATGCAATGAAAATAAGTTTAGCTTTACAAAATAAAAGAGAAAAAAACACAATAGGAACTAAATTGAAATCTGTAAATAATTCTACCATAAAATATGACAAAGAATTACTATATCTTCATCAAGATACAATAAATGAAATGCGCATGAAACATATGATAGAAGAATTTGCTATATTTGCTAATTCATATATAGGAGAATATTTAAAGATACATTTAGATGGAGAAGGTATATATAGAACATGTGATGCGAGTCAACTTATAGGAGAAGAATTTAATAATATTAACGGTAATGAATTATTACAATATATAATAACGCATGGAATACGTGCAGATTATATAAATAATGTAGCATCACATGATTTAGTAGGAAGTAAAGAATATACCCATTTTACTTCACCTATTCGACGAGCATCCGATTGTATTTGTCATTATCTATTAAAATATTTGTATTTAAAAAATACAAATAATGACATTGAAATACCATTTGAAAATACAAAATTAAAAGAATTATCAGAAAAATGTTTCATAAAAACTAAAGAAAGTAAAAAAATTCAGTACATGGATATAAAATTTAGACTCATTCAAGTAATGTATCAAATTATACAAGTTAAAAAACATCTTGAAATACATTTTTTTTGTTCTAATTATAGAAATGGTTTTATTAATATAATAATTAATAAAATAGACAAACATGATGTATATTTTTCATATTCACTTAAACGAAATAACTATAAATGTAATATTGATTTTAATAATATAACAAAACTAAATATTACAAAAATAAATATTAACATGACATATGATGAAGGAACTATTCCAGAATTAGATGAATTTTTTAAATAATAATAAATAAAACTATTATACTATTTATTATTATTTGTAAAAATTATTAACTTATTTGCGACGTGTATTATGTGCTTTACGACAAAATCTACGTTTTTTTCCTTTTGTCATTTTACATCCACGTGCTTTTCTGCATGAACGTGCTTTTCTGCAACGTGAAGCTTTTACACGTTTTCTGTAAGTACGTTTAGCAGATTTAGAAACAGATTTTTTTTTCATTGAACGAGTTTGCATAGCCATATTATATTATATATTAATATTTTTTTTGATTCAAAAATTTAATATTTATCTACTTTTTTGCTAAATGATAATAAAGGTCCCTAAATCCTGTTAAACCTATAGTTGTTAATAAAAATAAACCTGATTTAAATACAATATCTCTATCAAATTTACTAAATTTATCATTTGATGTAAAAGGATTAAATTTTATTATTAATATTAAACTAACATATAATCTTGTAATAATATTTAATATATCTAAATACTCTGGAATATTATATAATTCAAAACCTACATATAAAAGGAAATATAAACAATATAATAAATAAGTTAAAATATAATAGACAAATTCGTGTTTTTTCATATATATATATTAATTAAATATAAAACCTTTAGGAAAAAAAATTTACTTTATATATATTATAATGACACTTGATACTCTTCACGATCAATTTTTTGGACCTCTTGACAAAGAATACTGTAAAGTATTTCTTTTATTTGCTGTTTTAGGTTTAATTACACTTGTATTAACAGTAATTGGTATATTAGCACAATTATTAATGTTTAAGAAAAAATATTTCACACCTGTAACATGGGCATATGCTCTTGTTGGACCACTTGTATTTTATATTCAAAATAGATTACTTTATGGCATGTGTTTAAATTAATTTAGTATAATTTTATCTTTATATATATTATTATGAATAATAATATATATTATTGTTACATTAATGATGATGTTGAAAAATTTAATAAACAATTTCAACATTCAATAGTACCTTCTAACACTGCTCTTTCAGTAAATGAAATACCTACAAAAGCTACTAAATATGATGATGAACAATACAAACGTGGTAATGGAAATATTACTCCATTAAAAGATTCCTATAATAAAAATACTAGACCAGCTGTTTACAGTAGTAATATCAATAAAGAAAGTATGTTACATAATACTGTTGTTAAAAATAATAATTGTAATTATAATGGATATACTCCATCAACACAAAGTGATTTATATACATTAAATGTACCATATCATAAACAACATCAACAACATGATTTATTATTTAAAATTCCTCATTTTTCTAGTAGCTGTACTCCACCTATAGTTAATAATTTAAATGCATTTAATAATTTTACTCGTGAGCTAAGAAATAAAATATAAATATTATATTTTTAATAAGTATATTTATATTTATTAAATATATATGAAACCAATTTGTAGTCCTTATTCTGTGAAAAATTCATCTGATTTTTCATGTTTCACATATGAAAATTTATTATTATTAAAACATTATTGGAATATACGTCATCCTAATAATATAATAGAAACTGATGATTATTATGAAATATGGGAGGAACTAAATTATTATATGAAAATATATTTATGTGAAAATGAAAAATGCTGGTTAAGAAAATTAGTAAACGATTTAGATATTAAACATGATATATTTAGTGAATCATTTGTACCTAATATGCCAAAAGAATGGAAAAATAAACCACGTACATGGTTAAGTGATTTAGATATTAGTAAAGTTATGAAACAATATGAATTAGCCTATAATAATTTTATTTTTATAGGTCCATCACCGATAGATTACCATAATTTTGATACTAAACATCAAAAATGGGTTTGGCCTGAATTAAAATTTTTCACTCTAGATAAATATTTAAACTCACAACAAAAACAGTATAAATATATAGGAATTGTGTTTAATTTAGATAAACATACTGGTAAAGGAACTCATTGGGTTGCGTTATTTATTAATTTAGAAGAAAATAAAATTTATTATTTTGATAGTAATGGAAATAATATTCCGTCAAATATTAAAAAATTAACAGAAACTATTAAAACTCAAGGAAATAAATATAATAAAAAGTTTACATTATCAGTTAATTATCCTAATACACATCAACAAAAAAATACAGAATGTGGTATATATGTATTATATTTTATTATTAATATGTTAACAAAAAATAATTGGAAACATTTTAAAAATGAAAAAATATCTGATGATGAAATTTTTAAATACAGAAAAATATTTTTTAACAATTAAATATATGGATAACTTTACTAGTAAAGAAAATATCGAAATGTTATGGCAGGTTTTACAATCACAGGGGTTTGATAATAATAATTCTGGAATGACATTTGATATGATACAGTCACAAGTACAACATAAAAATATAAATTTAATGGATAAAAATAAATTATTCATTACCTTATTTGTTGATGAAATGGAACAAAAACAACAATCATCATTTGAACATAGATTAAAATTACGTGAATTTAATTTCAATCAAATAAAATCAAGAAATAAATCAGAAACACAATTAAGTAACTTAATTGAAAATGAAATAGAAAATATTTGTAATAAAACTGAATCTGAACATAATTCACAAAATAATAATAATAACATATTAGATATATTAATAGACACTAATAACAAGATAAATGATATTGAAAATACATTAAATGATATAAAAAATAACATTGATATTTACATTAAAAAATTAACCTAACTTTTTTTTTTTTTTTTT
>MDTC01031048.1_pt1 | contig 16575 bp, 12 predicted proteins | sample 811181 | NCBI WGS metagenome assembly MDTC01 (sample SAMN05326644, study PRJNA326480) | marine metagenome | isolation source: seawater | place: Pacific Ocean: North | collected 2011 | reverse complement strand
TTCTTTCAATCACACCTTTATTACTATTTGAGAAGTTATCTAAAATAACTAAAGAATAATTTGCTTCAAGTAATTGGACAACTGTATGAGAACCTATATATCCGCATCCGCCAGTTATTAGAATTTGAGAATTAGTCATTATTTATAATGAATAACTTATTAAATTTTGCAAAAAGCTGAGAAAAAGTCTTCTTTTGATTCAATTTTACATTCTTTTGAGAAAATATTTTTTAATATTAAAAACTACTTCCTCTTGATGCTCTTTAGGCATATCAGGATAAATAGGTAAGCTAACTATCTCGGAACAAATTTTTTCGGTAAGAGGGAATTCTCCCATATTATTTTTTGCATAACATTTTTGCTTATGAGGAGGTATTGGATAATGGATTAATGTAGTAATTCCTTTTTTCTGCATATAAGAAGAGAATTCATCTCTTTCTTTAATTCTTATAACGAACAAATGCCAGACATGTTCTGTTTCTTTAATATTTTCAGGAAGAATTAAATCAAAATCATATAAATTTTCTTTATAAAATGCTGCTATCCGGTTTCTTTTTGCATTCATTTCTTTTAAATATTTTAATTTAACTCTTAAGATCGCAGATTGTAATTCATCTAACCTTGAATTAAATCCAATAATTTTGTGATCATATTTTTTAGTTGATCCATAATTCCTTAGAAGTTTAATCTTTTCCTCTATTCTTTTATTATTCGTAAGAATTGCACCACCATCGCCAAAACATCCAAGATTTTTTCCTGGATAAAAGCTTGTAGCTATACCATCGGAAAATAATATTGAATTCTTTTTTTTTATACATTGCGCCTTGAGACTGAGCCCCATCTTCAAATAAATATAAGGAATGTTCTTCTGCAATTATTTTTATTGGTTCTAAATCAGCTAATTGTCCATACAAATTGACCACTATAATCGCTTTTGTTTTAGAAGTTATTTTTTCTTTGATGTTATTAGGATTGATATTATAGGTTTTTTCATCAGGTTCTATGCCAACAGGAATAGCACCGATATTTGAAACAGAGAGCCAAGTTGCGATAAAAGTATGCGCTGGAACAATTATTTCATCTCCTTTTTTCACACCTGCAGCAATTAACAAAAAGGATAAAGCATCTAAACCCGATCCAACTCCAATGCAAAATTTTGAACCATTGTATATTGCGTACTCCTTTTCAAATAAATTTAATTCTTTACCTAAAATAAAATCACCAGATTGAATAACATTATTTATAGAGGCATTAATTTCCTCTTGAAAATCATTATGTACCTTAGAAAGATCTAAAAAAGGGATATTATCCACAACATTCTTAAAAAAATGAATTATAACATCCCAGAAACTTAAGTGTAATTTTAAAATTTTATAAGTATTTTTTTAAAATAATAGAAATGAAATTTTAAAATTAATTAAAAGTTTTTATAAATAAAATTAATTACAAATTTTTTTTGTATTCCTCAAAGATTTTCCGATTATAAATATAATCATTTTCATCATAAAGTTCAGAGGCTAAAACCACAATAATTGTGTTATTAGAGAAATTACTTAGTTGTCTCCAAATGCCAGGCACTATAAAAAAAACTGACCCATCTTTTAAATTAAAATTCTTACTTTTGTATCCATCAAATAAGTTAAGATTAAAAGAGCCATTCAATGTAAGAAAAACCTGATACAAAGCTTTATGAGCATGAACTCCCCTTATCTCTTCTTGATTAAAATCTCTTAATATATAACATCTTTTAAAGTTTAAAGTCTGATTATTTAAATCCTTTATATTCTCAATAACGTCTAATCTTCCTTTCTGATCAATAAAACTTTTAAGTTTTAATTCCGAACAATTACAAATTCTTGTTTGCTTCAAAACTAATTACATTTCAATAAATAAATTATAATTTGTATTTATTTAAATCAAAAAAAAAGTCTCAATTATTTAAATATTATGCCTAATTTGAATATTATAACTTTAGATTAGTTTTCTTTTTGTAAGAAATCCCAATAAGTTAATGTAATTTTTAACATAATTTAGCCTATGAGTAATATGTCTACTTTGTTCATTTTATAAGCTTAATACAAACAACTTATTATCAATTTATATTTTTGAGAAGAAGACCTAAAAAATCTCAAAAAGTTAGAAGATTAAATATTTTTAATCTAAAAATAATTTTTTAATTTCTATCTCAAATACAGTAGGATTTAGTCTATGAAAAGAACTATGAAAATCATAATCCTCAAAAATATTAAAACTATTTTCTGTTTTTATAAATTTTAAATCATGATTTAAAATATTAGCCAAATTAGAAAAACTACAAAATTGATTTAAATAATCTGGTAACCAACTTAAACATTTTAATTTATTATTTTTTGCAAAAATCAATCCTGTCCATGCTGCGCCTGATGGTCCTACAATGTATTTTGCATTTGAAAATAATGATATTTGTTCTAATAAATCTAAATCTTCTAAATAGAATTCTTTAAATTTATATCTTCTTGCTATTTCTAAAATTTCTTTTTGATTATATTGTCTTAGAGAATTTTTTCTTGCAAGAAAAATCCTCTTATAATATTTCTTATTATAAACTAAAGTTTTACTTTTATAATGTTTATGAAATTTGTTTGAATATTTTAAAATTAAATCATCATTTTGAGAATAATCATTAGCAACAATTTTAAATCTTCTTTTGACAACAAAAGGAGCTTCCACTACATTTTCAATATAAACAAGTTTATTAGCAAAAATAATATCTTTTATTCCAAAATATAAGATATCTCTGCCTATTTTATTAAATATAGATAAGGAATCCATAAAGTTTTTATTTTTTTGGCATATGTCAGGAACAATTAATGGATATTCATAAAATTCATTAGGTAAATAATTAGAAAGAAATAGTTTAGGTAAACATTCAACTATCCAGTGATACCAATTAAAAGAACCATTTCCACCAATTAAAATACCTTTATCAATTATCTTTCTTTCTTTCTTTTTAAAATTAATTATTCTTAGATATCTATCACTATTCTTACTTGAAAAATTAACACCGTCTATGAAAGAGGTTTTCCTAACAAGCATTGTAAAGCCATATTTTTTAGGATTTTGAATAACCAGTGGATCTATATATATACGATTATCTTTTATAAAGGATGAAGAAAAAGGGCTAAACTCAACATCCTTAATTAATAAAGCAGAAATATCTGCATAATGATTTTTTATTATCTCTTTTTTATTAAAATTAGGTGGAGAAATAGTTGAAAATGATTCATTTGCAAGTAAGAACTTTTTACAATTATATTCTTTAATACTTAATAATTCATAATAAAGAATAAATTTTGGAAAAATTTTCTCAAATAGATTAAATAGAACTTTTTTTAACTTGTTGGCAATATAATTGTATAATTTATTTTTAGAAATTTTAATTTTTATTTTTTTTTAAAATTCTTTCATTTATTTCTCGAATTAATTTTTAGAAATTTTGAAACACTTTTTATAATATTTTTGTGTAAAGGTTTTAAATAAATATAAAATAATAGAAAACAAATTTTTATAATTAAATAAGCAGATTTTGACAATAAAGTATAAATGATAGTAAACAAATTTAAATTACAATAAATAGAATTTCTTTTATTAAAATTGTAATATTTTCTTTTTGCATTGTCTAATAAGAAATTATTTGCTAATGTTTTGTTTTCTTTTAAAAATAAGTAATGTTCATAGTATTCAGCAGAGTATTTTTTATAGTTTTTTATTAGAAAATCAAACTTATAGAAAAGCTCATTAAAATTTTTCCAAACTAATTCTTCATTTTTTAAAAAAGTTGGAAAGTTAAGGCAATAAATTTGAGGATCGTAAACTAAAACTGGTAATCTAAACTTCCAGCAATGAAGAATTGTTAGTGAACCAATAATGGGAGCAGAAGAAATAACGATACTTCCTTGATAATTAGATAGTAAATCTAGACTTTTTACTTGATTCATATATACAAACTTACATTTATTAATTCCATTTGATAACAAGATCAACCTGAGAAACATAATTCTAAATTTAGGAATTCTTCCTATATGTATGTGTTTTTTAACATTTTTGTTTTTTAAACAATTAAGTATCAAAAACTCTAAACAGACTTTTGAAAAGAAGAAATTTTTGTTGCTACCGCCAATAGTAATTGTTGTATAATTCATAAAAAATTTATCATTGAATAAAAAATCGGATCTAATCGTTTTCTACAAATATGAAACTGATTTTGAAACAAATCAATATGTATCCACTTTTTCTCTAAAGCACCAAAACAAAAAGTATGGTCTGCATGATGGTAAAAGACAAAATCACCATAATCCCTAGAACAAATTAAATAGGAAATATATATTAGGGGATCACATGAATCATTAAGTACATGTATCTTTTGTAAATTTGGGTTTGAGATATAAGTTAAAATCGTTTTAATTCTAGGAATAATTCCAAAAATAGAAATCTTTATTATTTTTGTTTTTGCTGTATTTTTATTTTCATTAACTGCTCTGAAGTCAAAAATACTAGTAGATAATGTATATATTTTTTTACCTTTAATAACTTTTTTATAAATATCTCCTAAACCTCCTCCTTTTTGAAGCCTAGTGACAAGAACAAGTTCTTTATAATCATAACAATTTGATTGGTATTTAAATAATTTCTTCAAGCATTTTGCCAACTTATAGCATTGATTATCTAAAAAGTATTCAATGGAATATATTCTTATGAAACTCCTTAAAGATAAGCTTGTATATATTTCAGCTAAAATTATTATTAAGATGATTCTCAACTCAATAGAAAAATATGCCAAATTTCTACACATAAATAATTATTTAGGTTTTTATTAATTAATTATTCTAAATTAATTTATAAAATTTAGGTACATTCTTTTAATTATGACTCTTTTTTGTTAAAAATTTTTCTTATCTTTCTATTTTCATAAAGGCTTATTTACTTTAACCTAAGTATATAAATGTATAAATTAAAAAATATGGTCAATATTTCTCAGATCTACATAACAAAAAATAATGCACCTTTACCTAGGTTATTTGAAGAATCCACAAATACAGTAAAACAGAATTTATTGCATGATGATTATAAGCTTTATAAAAAAGAAGAAATCCAAGAATTAATTAAAGATAATTTCCCAATAGAAGTTTTCAAATCATTCCAGAAATTAAAACCATATGCTCTTAAAAAAGATCTTGCATCCTATTGTTTAGGATATTTAAAAGGTGGTTGGTTTATTGATATTAGTATAAAAATCAAAATACCATTTAATATTAAGCAATTTAATAAATTAGAATTTTTAGGCTTTCGAGATTATGGCCCAGGGATCCTCAATCCAAATACCTTAAATTATCTTATACAAACCTCTCTTTTTTATACTGAGCCAAGATCAAGAATTATGGAAAAAGCTATTGAAATTTCAATTAAAAATTGTATGGAGGAATTTTACGGATTAACAACTAGCTGTATAACAGGACCAAGCGTTCTTGGAAGATCGCAGGCATTCTTTGGAACTAATTTAAACCAAACTATTGGTTTTTTTATGCCCCTAACAGAGCAGTTTAATCAAAAAAACAGATCCTATATTTTGCCAACAGGAGATATTTTTGCATTACACAAAGATTCATGGCTACCTAGTGCAAGAGGTGGAGACTTAAATGCTTTTGGAGCCAAAGGAACCAATAATCATATTGAGATGTATTACAAGAAAGAAGTTTTTGAATCAAATATTAATTACAAATAACTAATAAAAAATAATTTTCTTAAAATCAAAAACATTATCCCAAATTATAAGTTTGTTTTATTTATCAAAATAATCTAATATTAAAAAAAAATATTATGTCAATTAAAAAATTAATTCATATATATTTATTCTATCTGTTTTTAATACCTTCATTAAGTGCAACCATGCAAAATGAAGATGAAATAAAATATAATTCACTAGAAAAATTGTTTGTAGAGCAATCAAAAATAGAAAAAAAAGAATTTTTAGAGTTTAAAGATCTAAAAGATATTTTAATTAAAAATAACAAAGAAATTAAAATTTTAATGAATCAAATCAATCAATCAAAGGCAAATTATAAAGGTAAATTATCTTCCTGGTATCCAAAAGTGTATCTGAATAGCAACGATTTACCAAAATATAATATAGGTAATAATTATAAAAATCAAAATGATGATACTTCCACTAACAAATTAACATTTGGATTAAACATAAATATTGATTATGACATTATAAATCCCCAAAGAAGATTAGAAATAAAAATTGCTGAAGAGGAATTAATTAATTCAAATAATTTATTAACTTCAAAAATAAACGATTTATATTTAGAAACAACAAATTTCTTTTATTACATTCAAGCTGCATATCAAGAAATAAATGTTGCCAGAAAATCTTTAGAAATTTCAAACATAGCTTTATCTGAGGCTGAAGGGAAATATAATTCTGGAATAGGAAATAAACTTGATCTTTTAGAAGCACAAACTCAACTTGATAGAGATCAGATAAAACTTGTGGAGGTAATAGGAAAACTAAATAAAAATAAAAATTCACTTTTTCTAATTTTAAATACTGGCGATAAATATGATGTTAAGGAAAATAAAAAATCACTTATAAAGTGGTTTTGGGATTCTAGTGTTGATGAAAGTCTTACCGCAGCTTACAAAAATAGATTAGATTTAAGAATTAAGAATCAAGATATTTCGATTAATGATAAGAAATCTCTTTCAGTTCTATCTGGAAAAAAACCTAATTTTACATTTTATAATCAATATTCTTTAAGTAAATCTTGGGGGGAAAATGATGTCACAACAAATCCTAAATTCGAAAATGAGAACAAAACTATAAATAATTCCTTTGGAATCAAATTTAACTGGAATCTTTTTGATGGGGGTCTAATAAAACAGAATTATATATCTTTAAAAAATAGAACTGAAGAATTAAAAAATGAATTAAATTTAAGTAGAAATCAGATAAAAAAACAATTAGTTGATTCTTTTATTGATTTGGATATATCAAAGCAAAATATTATGTATTCATTCAATCAATTAAAAGCAGCAAAAGAAACATTAATTATTTCCCTTAAAAGGTTAAATGCAGGTCTAACTACACAACGAGAAGTAGTCAATATTCAAGCCGATGTCGCTGAAGCAGAGAGTAACTTTATAAATTCAATTACTGAATATAATATAAGTTTGGCAGAGCTTGAAAGATTAACCTTAATAGATAAGAAGAATATTTGTTCATTAAGAACAAATAAAGAGAATAATATTGTTGATGATTTTTATAATTTCTTAAATGAAAATGGTTTAAATAAATCCTGTGTTATTTTATAAGAAATTAAAAATTAATTTTTTATTACATCAAGAATTAATTCTTTATATTTAATTTTATTTATCTTATTTCTCGAACTATATTTATTCAAAACATTAGTGCAATTTTTCTTATATTCTGACAAGTTTTTATTATGTAAATAAATTATTTTTTTTAATTCCATCAAAGCTATATCTATATCATTCTCAGGGTAATAATATCCGAAATTAGAAATCTCTTCTGAATTATGAAGAAGAGGTATATTCAAATAAAAAGCCTCCAAATATAGATAATTTAAAGCATTATCCTGCTGATGTGAAACTAAAATAGAACCATATTGATGAATTGCATCTATAAATAATGCTCTATTCTGAATCTTTAAAAAATTTTTTCTTTTAAAAATATCTAGTTGCAGTAGTAATTTTATAAAGTAATCATTCTTAGCCAATTTATTTGCGCAAAGTATATGACATCCTTCCATTAGATTAGGATATTTTTGTTCAAAGGCTTCTACTATAAATATTGGTAAAATACAATTTTTAGAAAAAAACATATTAGGTTCCATAATTAAAAAACTTTTACTATTTATAGAAGCAAAATTAATTTCTTGATCTTTGTAGATTGAATTATTTATTTGATGTTCTATAAAAATACTATCCCATATATATGGTACACACTTAGCCTTATGATTCTTAAAAAAAGTCTTCATAAATGATATATTTTTTTTGTAATGTGGTAAAGTCCAAATCTGATCAATTTGATTGGATTTCTCAAGAGGAGTATGTGTGCTATCAATATCAAAAATAGAATAAGACATATTTTCAACAAATTGATTTCCGCATTGCAAGAGTATTAATTTTGTATTTTTATTTCTATTTTTAATTGCACTTATTATTTTTTCACTAAATGTAATTCCCATCATAATGATTAAATCGAATTGTATAGATTCATTTTTTAAAATATCTTCGTAAGGAAAACATAATTTTTTATCTATTAAATTCGTCTCTATTTTCTTACCCTGATAAATATAATATGATTTAAAGTTCTCAATTTCGTTTATAAGATTATTTAAAATAACTATATTTTGTTGTAAACCATTAGAATAAAGAGATACTTCAAAATTAATTGTAATTCCTATATTAAGTTCTTTTTCCATAAATAAAAAACTAAAGCTGCTCTAAACCTGACCAAAAAGGTACAATCCTTTCAGTAAATAGAGAAATAACTGGTCTTTGCCGAAGAACTATATTAACTGATAATGACATTCCTGTAATTAAAGGTAATTCTTTATTCTTATGAAGAACATATGGTTGATCCATTTTTATAGTTACAGGAAATCTGTAAAAATTAAATTGTTGATCTGGTTCAAGCACATCAGAACCAATGGACTCAATTTGCCCATCAATTTCACCAAATTCATTATATGGATATGCATCAACTCGTATTTTGACCATTTGTCCTTCTTTTAGAAACGCTATATCTTTATTGGAAACAAAAACTCTAGCTACTAGATCATCAATTGGCACGATCTTAAGAATAGGCTTTTCACTTTTGCCTACGACATAACCTGGAGCGGCAGGTTGCAAGTCAAATACAATTCCATCTAATGGAGATATTATTTCTTGATATTTAAGAGTTAACTCAGTATCACTAATTTGGTTTTCTAATTGTGCAACCTGTTTTACATTTTCTTCAATCTTACTAGAAAAGTCTATTTTACTTGATGCAATAGTATTAGTTAACTTATTTTTTGCTTCATCAAGTAATGCAGAGATTTTTTCTAGTTCTGATTTTGTAATTTCAACTTTTCCCCTTAACTGAATAACTTCCTGTTTTTCTTTCAAATATTTAATTCTACTTAAACCGCCAATATCAGTAACCTCTTTTAAGTTAATTAATATTTCTTCTCTTATTTTTAATACTTCCTTTTGAGATTTTAGGTTTTCCGATGCAGATTCTTTTTGAAATTCTATCTGTTTAACTGCATTATTTGAGGCATTAATTCTTGAATCATATTCCTTATTTAAAGAATTTAATTTAACTTTTTGATTGGGAGTTAAAGAATTTATATCTTCTTTACCTCCAAGTTGAATTTTGCTTAAAACCATATCGGCATTAATTTGTGATTTAACTCTTTCTAAAGTCTGCAATTTAGAACTTGCTGCAGTAGTATCAAGTTTAAGTAGGATTTGATCTTTTTTTACAAATTCACCCTCTTTTACTAAAATATTTTCTATTACACCTCCAAGAGGAACTTTTACTTCAATAGTTGTTCCTTTTGGTTCTAATTTACCAGTACTTTGTACTGTTTCATCTACACGAGCAATAACTGACCAAACGAAACCAAAACTTGCAAATGAAACAAAAGTCCAGATAATTATTTTATTCCATTTTCTAGAAGACTCTAAAGTACTCCATGTTTCTTCTCCCTGCTCAATTGTAAGAAAATTAACTGCTACTTCAACTTTTTTATTTAATTTTGGCAATAAATTGTGGTTAAGATAGAAGTAAATTTTCTTAGTTTTGTTCTTTCTAAATTCGTTAAGAATTATTTTTTTTTGATATATATATGGATATATTTTTTTCTTATTAAGTATGTAAAGTTTGCGATTTAAAATTTCTAATTCAACTTTTATATAAGCCAATTTTTTCTGTGCGAAGAAATATAAAGGAGAATTCTTAAATTTTTTAATAGCTTTTTTATTAAATAAAATAACCTTATTTTTCAAACTACTATAATTTTTTTTATTTAATTCTTTAAATATTTTTTTTAAATTATTCTTCATAGTTTAATTTCCTCTGAAGAAGATTTTTGCTGATTAAATAAGGCAAAATATCTGCCTTTTAAATCTAACAATTCATCATGAGTACCTTGTTCTTCTATTCTCCCATTATGCATCATAATAATGCGATCAGCATGTGTTATTGAATTCAATCGGTGAGTGATAAAGAAAACAGTAGTACCTCTGAAAAACTCCATCAAGTTAAGACTAACTTTCCTTTCAGTTTCATAATCTAAAGCTGATGTAGCTTCATCCATAATTAAAAGTTTGGGATTTTGCAAAACTGTTCTTGCTATTGCTATTCTTTGCCTTTGTCCTCCGCTAAGATTTGTGCCTCTCTCGCCAACTTTAGATGCATATCCAACAGGTAAACTCATAATAAATTCGTGGGAACAAGCTACTTTAGCAGCTTGAATTATATCCTCACTCGAACTTTCTTTTAGAGAGAGTGAAATATTTTCTTCAACAGACCCTTCAAATAATAATGAATCTTGAGGAACAATTCCTATTTGTCTTCTTAAGGAATATAGTTCAACTTTAGAAATATCGTATCCATCAATTAATATTTTCCCTCCATCAGGATCATATAAACGAGCTAATAACTTCATAAGTGTAGATTTACCTGAACCTGATTGGCCTACTATTGCCACGAATTCTCCCTGTTTCACATCAAGTGAAACTTGATTTAACTGGAGAGGTCCCTTCTTATCAAATCTAAAAGATAGATCTTCATAAGAGACTTTTCCTTTGATGGGAGGCAATGGAATATTTAATTTATCTTCTTTAGTTGACTCTTGAACATTATTAAGAATATCTCCAATTCTTTCAATTGAAATTGCTGTTTGTTGAAACCCTTGATATAAGTTTGCAAGTCTCAATAATGGAGTAGTTACATATCCAGAAATTATCCTAAAAGCTATTAATTCTCCTAAAGTTAATTGACCTTGCAAAACCAAATATGCACCTACACACAGCACAGAAAGTGAAGATACTTGATTCAAAAATTGAGTTAAGCTATTTGAGGTAGTAGAGGTAATTGCATTTTTATATCCTTCAGAAATATATTTAGTATATCTATTTCTCCATCTCCAGCGAGAGTTTAATTCAATATTTTGAGCTTTTACTGTTTGTATTCCAGTTAATATTTCCACCAAATGATTTTGAGTATTTGCATTTAGTTCTGCTTTTCTCCTTAACTGTTTTCTAATAACTGGAGAAACTAAAAAAGTAATAGAAGCTAATATAGGAGCAACTAATAAAGAAACTATTGTTAGGATCCAGCTATAAATCAGCATAATACCTATATATATAAAAGAAAAAATGGCATCTAATAAAACAGTTAATGCAGTACCTGTTAAAAAAGATCTAATTTGCTCCATTTCAGCAAGTCTTGAAGACAATTCGCCAACAGGTCTTTTATCAAAATAAGTAAGAGGGAGTCTTAACAAGTGATCTATTATTTCTTCACCTAAAGAAAGATCAATTCTATTTGTAGTATCTATAAAAAGATTTGTTCTAACTGCTGTTAAAACATTCTCAAAAATTGAAAAAGAAAAAAGCAAAACAGCTAAAACTGGAAGTGTATTAAAACCATTTTGTCCTATAACTTTATCAATTATCTGTTGAATAATGAGGGGATTCATTAGTTGAAAAATCTGAACAAATATTGAGGCAACAAGTACTTCCGTCAAGGCTTTTTTATGTTTCTTGATCGCTGGTTTAAACCAACTTAAACCAAATTTCTTAGTAGGTGTCTTAGATGTTTTAGTAAAAATAAGAACATCTAGGAGATCTTCATCTGAAAATTTTTCATAGAATCTTTCAATAGGAATTTCTTTTATTTCATCCAAAGGATCTCCAATAATCGCAGATTCTTTATTGACATCAAAGCAAATAACAATTTTTTTTGTTTTATCTTTTAAAAAAAGAGGAGTTAAAGATCTCTGAAAAAGATTAACTGGAATATTTGCAAGTTGAGTTTTTAACCCTAAGCTCTCTGCAATTGCAGCACATAAATCAAGACTAATCTCATTATTCTTTTTATTTATATTTTCTTCTAAAATTTTTTTTACGCTCTCTTTTCTTATTGGGACATCCATCATATGAGAGAGCATCTGAAAGCAAGCTGTTGTCTCTTCAATATTTCCTTTCTGTGATGAAAAAAATTTATAATCATGTTTTACATTTTCATATTTTTCATCACTAGTAAACTCTTCTTTTTTATTTAAGACTTGATTTTCATCAATATTTCGTTCTTGTTTATTCTCATTGAAGTTTTTTACAGTTTTCTTTAGAGATTTATAATTAATATCAAGAAATTCGATTGGCATACCAATCAATCTTTCGAAGTTAATATCATCACTAAAATCATTTAAATCCTTCTCTTCTATTAATTCGTATAAAATTTTCGTTTTACTACTTTTATTTAAATTTACCCATTGATAATCAGAAAGATTATTAGGTAATGAATCCTTAAATTTGTCATATGATTCATAGATTAAAACATGTTTTTGATAACTTTTAAGAAACTTTTTTAATTCTCTTGGTTCATCAGGATAATCTACATTTTTTAATATGTTGTTAAGTAAAAACCAAAGTTCAGATAAATCTATTTTGCTTTGAATAAGAGTTGAACTTAATTTATTTACTTCATTTTTGAATAAAGTAAATTCTGCTAATGGAACTTCAAGAAAAGTACAATCAGTTCCTGCAGAAACTATTTCAATTGGTTTATTCATAAGATTGGATGAATATCCAATTACTTCAATCGAATCTAAAACACCTAGGGAAAACATTTTTTGATCGCTCTTATTCGAAAACCCTCTTAGTCTAATTTTTCCTTCAAGTAGGATTAATACTGATTTTGATAATATATTTGTATTTAAAATAATTTCCCCAATCTTATATTTCCTTATTTCACACTTTTCACTCCAAGACTTAAAGATCTGATCATTTAAGCCTAATTTATTTTCTACAAATTTTATATCGTTTATATCCATTATTTTAAGAATTTTTAGTCCTTACTCTGTAACGATATTTTGTGAATCTAAATTATTATTTTTCTCTACTAACTTTGAGGAATTTTTATCTTTATAACGTATCTGATCTAATAAATTTAAAACTTGTTTATTGATCCACTCCTGATACATAGAATTTCTAATCTTTAACTTCATACTATCATCGAGCTTGCACGGAAGATATTTTTCTAGTCTGAGTATTACCCAATTTTTTTTAAATTCAAATGGTGGCCATAATTGTCCTGTTTTGGAAATTTTTAATCTCTCTCTCAAAACAGCATCAAGTCGTCCTAATTCAATAGGTCCAATTATGCCATTAAAATTTTTTTCTGGGCCAATTGAATACTTTGATACTAATTCGGCAAAACTGGACTCCTTTTCTTCAATTTGAGTATATAGTTCTCCAGCTTGCTCACCATTTTTTACTCTTAAAATAGAATACATAATTCTATTTAGAGATTCTTTTTGTTTAAGAAAGCTTGATTCAATTTTATTTTCAAACATTTGAGACTTAAATTTTTCAATTTGAAGTCTTTCAAATAACATTGTATCTAATCTTTTATCGTCTAAACCATTATCTATTAACCACCGTTGAAGAGATTCCTTACCTTCAATCCTATTCTCCTCTAAAAACGAATTAAAAAATTTAATTTGCTCTTCTTTATCAGGAATTATATTGTGAGTATATTTTGTCTCTAATAATCTTTTTAAAAAATCAGGGAGTAAATTATATCTATCTAATAAACCTGGTATATTCTCAACATTAACCCTTAGATCATCAATTTGTAACCAAGGCTTTGACATTAAATTAATTGCTAAGTATTAGCTATAGCCACCTAAGGTATCTGCCTTAGTACCCTCTAAGTTATATCCACCAAGAGTACCTAAAGATTCTGAAGCAACATCGGCTAATTGAGCAATACCAACAACCTTAAAGCTACTCTCGCTTGCTAATAAATTATCTGTAGAACTTGCACCTGTTAAATCTGCAGCATTAATAATTGCGTAGTTTGTATTGTCAGTCTGAACGTAGTCATAATGAGCAAACATTAATCTATTAGAACCACCAGTATCACTAAATGTACTAATACTATCTGCTATGAGAGTTTGAATTTCTGATACCGTATTGTAGTTAGAAAGCGCTGCATTTGGACTAGATGTGTAACCAATATCTGAATCCTGCTCAATAAATGTCCTATCAGCAGTAAGAGTTTGAACGCCACCTAATCCAGAACTAGTTCTCTTATTTCCTCCCCCTATTGCGCTAATTGGGCTATCGTCAAAATCATAATAGTATAAACCTAGTCTATCCCTTGCAACATCAAAGTTATTGATGGTTGAGTATTTTAAGACAGCATCATCAACGGAACTATAAGAACTTGTCTTTACGCCGAGGAATATTTTATCGGCAGCTGCGTCAACTGAATCAGCATCATCTGCTGCAGACCCCATATCAATTGTTGTCGTGCCACTAGAAGTAAGCGTAGGTGATAAGTTAATCGTGTCAGCTCCAGCTCCAGCGGTAATAGAAACTGCATCAATATTTGTTAATGTACTTAAACCATAAACGTCAATAGTACCACCCGCATTGGCAGTTCCATCTGTGATGACCAAATTATGTTGGGAATCTAAACCAGTCAATGTAGTGAATGCAGACCATTCATTGTCACTATTATCAAGAGCATCACCTTCTATTGTTAAATCTGTATCGACGCCACTCAATTCAACAGTTGTAACTGTTTTTAATCTTTCACCAATTGTATCGGTAATTGTAGTATCTGAACTAAGTGTAACCTTAATAGCCGTTGTAGTAATAGCACTCATATCATCAGTATTTCCTACAACGATTCCGTTTACTGTTGTATTACCGATTTCACCAAGGTCATGGTCAGCATTACTTACATCAAGACCAGTTGCATGTATTTCCGTAGATCCATATAAAGCCTTGAATTTAGAGACGCTATTGGCAACTGCACCAGCCCCTCCACCATCATTAGCATTAGCAGTAATAATGGTACCTATGGCATCCTTAATTATGTAAGTTCCACCGGAACCAGCAGAAACGGTACTGCCATCAATATTATCAATAGTAAAGAGTACTCCCGTATGTCCGTCTAAATTATAAGTTATTCTTGTAGCTGCTTGGCCATCATACAATTCTATACCAGAAGCCATATGCTTACCAGTGAAATCTTGATTATCTGACTGAATAGTTAATGTAATGGATGTAGCTCCAGTAACAGCTCCAGAATCATGAGCTAATTTATCCGGATCGGTTTCAACCACCGCACCAGAAACAGATCCACCACCAGCATTAGTAATTGCTGATCTAAATAGATCGGCGGTAGCTGTTCCACTTAGTGTTAATGCTTTTCCATCAAGGATATTGTCAGTGTCATCACCACCCAATACTGAAGCAACGTCTGTAACTCCAGAAGTGTACGTAATTTTATCGTTAAGAGCTAACCCACTATTATCTCTAATAGTTTCTAAATTAGATACGGATGTAGAGTCGTCAACGGCAATACTTGTTGCTCCTGAAAGCTGATCTGCTGACATACCAGCAAGGGTTGCGCCTGAGTCGTCAAGGGTATATGTCAAAGTAGCTAGGGTTAGATTACGGGCATCTGTCAACTGCACAAGTTCTACTTTACTTAAAGCGGTAGTTACTTCTATGGTTTTACTTGAAAGATCAACACTTGCACCTAAAGTATTTAGATCAGAGTAAGATCCTTTAATTGTGTTGAATGAAAGTGTACCTACAGCATCTTTTATTAAGTTGTAATTAGAAACAGTAAACGCAGTATCTCCATTAATCGTTACCGCAGCATCTGAATGATCAATCTTATCGTCACTTAAAACATCACTGACATTGCTATATGAATCAGTTATGTTAGCTACGTCTACTGAATTTGAAGCGATTGCTGTTAGGGCTGCAACTTGCAATATTTCTGCTTTATCGTTTCCTGAATGAGATGAAACAGTAAATGAAATTTGATCATCATCAGCAGCCGCTAAATTACTTAAATTTGCCGAGATATCAGTTGCCGTACCTGTAACACTTGCAGTAATTGCTCCGTCTGTATCAGCTCCAGCAATGGTTTGTAATTTAGAGAAATCATCAGTTTCAATAGCATCTCCTGTGATTTCAATTTTTACTTCACCATCATTTGAAATTGCACCTGTTAAACCACTAGATCTAGAGTCTCCGTCCATGAATCCAGATAATGCATCAGAAAGTTTTCCATTAGTTGTATCGAAAGTAATTGTTGCACCTGTCTTACCATTTAAAGTTGCAAAAGCGGAATTACTAATAGAGCTATCAAGATTTATGGTGATCTGATCAGCAGAGCCTGTACCTAAATCAGATAGGAGTGTTGCATTGGCATCTATTGAAGCTGTTACAACGCCATCAGTTGCTGCCGCCGCAGAATTCAATCTTGAA
>MDTC01098301.1_pt1 | contig 16580 bp, 15 predicted proteins | sample 811181 | NCBI WGS metagenome assembly MDTC01 (sample SAMN05326644, study PRJNA326480) | marine metagenome | isolation source: seawater | place: Pacific Ocean: North | collected 2011 | reverse complement strand
CTCACCACGAAGACGACCACGGGGGTCAGGACGAGAGGGGTTGCATCCTGCCGCGTGAAAGTCCAACCCCTGACGTCCTGACCCCGTGAGTCCGCCGCCTCTCCCGTCCCACGGACCGAGTGCCCCGCCGTCGCGCTACTGCAATGGAGGAACCTCCGATCTAGAGGATCCGGTTCGCGTAGGAGGGAGAGAGGCCGCCGGCGGCCCGAACGCTGGCGTCATCGACCGGCCCCAGACTCGAGACCTCTGGTCGGTGCGCGGCGGCGAGCAGTTCTTCGAGCTCGCCAACGCCGAAGCACCCGCGGCAGACCGCCGGAGCACTCTGCGCCTCGGCGCCTCTGTGCCGAGCAGTGCTGCTCCAGTTGATGAACCTCGAGCCCCGCCGGGTTTTCGTCCCCGGCAGGCTCACCGCACCTCCACGCCCTGACGCAGCGCATCCAGCGCCTTCTCGCTCTCCCGGTCCCGCGGCCCGCCCTCGATCCGGTCGGTCAGTGCCTGCTTCAGCCAGGCGCGCTCCTCGGGGGTGAGGCGCCAGGCGACCAGGTGTCTGTGGTCCTGGTGGCCGTCCCACCAGTGCACCGCGAGCCCCCCGGTCCCGTCGGGCGCGCTCGCCTCCTCGACCCTTGTCACCGCATGCAGGGGGATCCGTGTCTCCTGACGTCCGCGGCGGAAGATCGCGTGGTTCGACGTGATGCGCAGCTCGGCCTTCCGGCTCCGGTGGACGATCCACAGCGACCACAGCAGCGGGACCGCGGTGAGTGTGGCCAGGGCGGCGGCGGCGGTCCACAGGTCGGCGGCGGCGACGAGGAACGTGATGCCCGCGAGGATCGCCAGCAGCGTCCACAGGCCGACCATCGCGATCGGCAGGGTGGAGGGAGACACCAGCGCCACCCCCTCCAGATCCGATCGGAACCTCCCCGGCGGCGCGGGCAGGCTCACGGGCTCACCACGGCTGCCCGATCGCCTCGCACAGGAACCCGGCGTGGCGACTCCCGGACTGCAGCCACCCGGCCATGCGCTCGGGCAGGCCCGGGCTGAAGACCTCGTCGCGCTCGAGGTCGCGGACCAGGATGTGGGACTTCATCCGCAGCCAGTCGATCATCGGGTCGTCGGCGTCGAACCCGCGGGGCTTGCTCTTCAGCAGGTTGTCGCGATCGCCCATGGACCACACGGACTTCAGGCGTTCATCCTCGACGATCTCGGTCCAGGCCTGGGGCTCGGCGCTGATGCGCTCGCGGATGCTCTTGAGGTCCGCCGACGCCGGTCGGTACATGCCCAGGCCCACGAAGAGCTCGTCCGGGTGGATGTGCAGGTACAGGCCGGGCGCGTGCACGTCCTTGCCGCCCTGGTGGCGGAACTGCACGCCCACGTGGACCTTGTAGGGCGTCTTGTCGGCGCTGAAGCGGGTGTCGCGCTGGGGGCGCATCATCGAGCCGCCGACCTTGCGATCGTCGGCGGTCAGCGCCGGGGCGTGCTCGTCGAGGACCGGCGTCATGGCGCGGACGAAGGCGCGGACGGGCTCGCGGACGTCCCGCTCGTAGCGCTTCTGGTTGGCCTTGAACCAGTCGCGGTCGTTGTTCGCGGCGAGCTCGCGCAGGAAGGCGAGCATGTCGGGGGAGAAGGCGGAGAACGTCACCGGGACCTCGCAGGTTCGGGCAGCGTAGCCGAGACGGCCATAGACTGCGCCCCCGGAGGTTGCATGGCCCGCTGTCGCTGCCACAGCCGCAAGCTCGAGAAGCGCTGCTGCGGACCTCTGCATGCGGGTCGACCGGCGCCGACCCCCCTCGCCCTGATGCGCAGCCGCTACGCCGCCTACGCCAAGGGCCTCGTCGCCTACGTGCAGGACACCACCCACCCCTTCGGTCCCCACTGGCAGTCCGATCGCGCGGCCTGGGCGGAGGAGCTGGCCGCGTTCTGCGCTGCGACCCGCTTCGACGGCCTCACCATCGTGGACGCGCCCGATCCGGTGGGCGACGAGGCAACCGTGACCTTCCGCGCCGAGCTCACCCAGGGCGGCCGCGACGTGGGCTTCACCGAGCGCAGCACGTTCCGCCGGGTGGACGGGCGCTGGCTGTATGTGGCGGGGGAGGCGGGCTGAACCCCGGGTCTGTCCTATGCTGGCCGCAGGAGGACACGTGGCGATCATCCTGCCGAAGCTGCGACCGGCCTTCGACATCGTGGACGACGACTACGAGGCGCCGGACGGCGGAGCCTGGGCGAGGCTCGGCGAACCGGAGGTCCGGGAGCGCCTGCGACGGGTGATCCGGGCTACCGGAAGGCTCGAGACCCCGGGGAGCGACCGCCTGCAGTTCGTCGGGACCTGTATGCTCGTCCGCCCGGATCTGGTGCTCATCGTCGGCAACCTCGCTGCCTATGTTCGCGACGACGAGCCCGTCAGGGTGGACTTTCGTCGCGAGGTGGGGAGGGCGGAGACCGATCGATCGAACCTGGTCGAGCTGATCGATGGCCCACCGGACTCCGGGTTCTGCCTCGGCAGGCTCGCTGCGCCGGTAGACCGCACCCCGGCGACGTTGGGCGCGGAGCTGCCCGAGCCATCCGCAGACGTGGCGGTGATCGGCTACCCCGACCGGGACCTGCGCAACGATGGGCGGATCGCTGACGAGATCTTTCGCCATACGTACGGAGTCAAACGGCTCATGCCGGGTCGGGTGGTCGGCAGCAAGGAGCGTCGGAACCTCGGGGCGGCGGTCGGCCCCACTCTGGACCACAACGCGACGACGCTCGGAGGGTGCGGCGGCGCGCCCGTCGTGGACCTGACAACCGGACACGTGGTCGGACTGCAGATCGCTGGGCGCTACCTCGAGATCAACCACGCGCTCCCCGCGAGCACGGCGCTGGCGGTCCTGGATGCGCTGGACTCGGGTGCGCTCAGCGCTCGACCCCTGACCGCGGCCTACGAGGGTGATGGGGTGCGGATCGTCGATGATACGGGTGAGACACCGATTCCAAGCGGCACGGATCCGCAGCGGCCCGTCCTGCTGCAGGACGAGGTCGCCGGCGGATGGCGACCGATCCTCACCCATCCCACCGTCGACAACGCCCTCCGCAGCGTTGCCGGCAACCTGGGACGGCTGCTGGCACTCGACCGGACGGGCAGGCGTGACCTGGGCCATGCGCTGGTCGCCCGGGCGGGTGAGGACGAGGTGCTGGTCGCCGTCGAGGCCGGCGACGCGTTGATGCTCAACGGTTCGGGGAACGCCTCGCCGTGGCCGCTGGTGGACTTCTCGGCGGCGCAGCATCGGGCGCGAGGCTCCGAGCTGTTCCGAGCGAGGTTTCAGCTCGTGCACCGCGCGTTCGACGTTGGCGTGCTCGCGGTCGAGGTCGCCGAGAACAGCTTCCCGTCCATCCGGTTCGCCGCGGGTCAGCCGCGGGAGCTGGTCAATCGCGCGCTCGCCCTGGTCACGCTGGACGAGGCCGGCCGGGTCCAGCTGCGCCCGGGGGTGGCCGTGCGCATGTCGGGCGGCGACGTGCCTCACCTCATCCATGACTGTGCGAGCGATGCGTCCTGCCGCGGAGCCCCCCTCGTGGACCTCCGCTCAGGTGTCGTCTGGGGGGTGCAGACGTCGGAGCCGGGAGTCGCAGAGCCCATGTGGGAGCTGGGGCGAAACCCCGAGATATGGTCCTTGAAGCTATGCTTCGAGCTGGATCCGCGCCCTGCATGGCTCGACCGGGAGGCGAGGGGCGTGCTATCCACCGCCTCCGCCCGCCGGGGGATCCGCCAGGGGTCGCAGGAGTACCGCGAGCTCTTCAACTTCCTCCGCGACTGCAACGTGCGAGCGACCAACATCGCGACGTTCGCCGCCGGAGCCGGAGTGAACGCGTCCGACGTGCCGACCGGCGGCAGCGACGCCGACGCGCTGGACGCGGTGATGGACATGACCTGGCGCTACGGCACCCTCCAGCACTTCGTCATGGCCGTGTACGAGAGACACCCGGCGAAGGAGCAAGGCTTCAAGCGCTTCCTCCAGATGTGGGAGACCGGATAGCCACTGGCCCATGGCCGACGCCTCCGCCCGCTTCGATCGCCCCGAGACCTACGGCCTGTGGGACACCGTCCGCTTCCAGAGAACCGGCGGGCGGGATCCGACGTTCAAGGCGCGGGATCGCGAGGTCTTCCGCGCGTGGCTCACCCCCGACGGCCCCGCCACCCTGCACGTGCGCGACCGGGTTGACCACCTGCGCGCCCAGGCCTGGGGTCCCGGCGCCGACGCCGCCATCGCCCAGGCGCCGCGCTTCCTCGGCCTGCACGACGACCCGGACGCCTTTCAGCCCGCGCACGACAAGATCGCGCGCCTGGCGGAGGTGCATCGGGGGGTGCGGCTGTCCGACAATGGCGACGTCTACGGCAGCCTGGTGCGGGTCGTGCTCCAGCAGCTCTGGACCTGGATGGAGGCGGCGAGCACCTGGCGTCGGCTCGTCGAGGCCCGCGGCGAGCCTGCTCCCGGGCCGCTGCCCCTGCGGGTGCCGCCCACCCCCGCCGCCCTCGCCGCCACCCCATCGTGGATGTTCCAGAGGTGGGGGCTCGGCGAGCGCCGGGCGCGGACCCTGGTCCTGGTCGGTCGCCACGCGGAGCGCCTGCGAGAGGCGTACGCCATGGACCGCCCCGGCCGCCTCCGCCGGCTGCAGGCGCTCCCCGGGCTCGGTCCCTGGACCGCCGAGTCCGTGCTGGGCATGCACCTCGGCGATCCCGACGCCCTGCCCCCGGGCGACGTGCACCTGCCCCGCACGCTCCGCTACGCGCTCACCGGCGAGGATCGCGCCACCACCGATGACGAGATGTTCGCCCTCGCCGAGCCCTTCCGCCCCCACCGCTTCCGGGTCATGCGGCTCGTGTACGCCGCCAACATCGAGCCGCCCCGCACCAGCCCCAAGCGCGAGGTGGGGCGCGGCCGGCGGGGGGCGTGATCGACCAGCGCGGTGCGTCGGGCCTGCGCCTATAGTCGAGGGCTTGGAGGCTCCATGGCCGACTGGATCGAGATCTTCCCCGCCAAGCTGCCGCTCTACGTCGACGAGCTCGACATCGAGACCCTGCCCGCCGGCGAGGTCAGCCGGCTCGCGATCGGCCTCATCGAGGACAGCGCCTCGCGGACCGTGCGGGTGCCCACCCTGGTCGCCCGGGGCACGAAGCCCGGGCCGGTGGTCGGCCTGACCGCCGCGCTCCACGGAAACGAGCTCAACGGAATCCCGGCGATCCATGCCCTGTTCCGGCGTATCGATCCCAAGCGTCTCCGCGGCACCGTGGTCGGCGTGGCCCCCGCCAACGTGCCCGCCTTCACCCGCCACCAGCGTCGCTACCCCGACCAGGAGGACCTCAACCGCGTCTTCCCCGGGCGCGCCGATGGCAACGAGTCCCAGATCTACGCCCACCGCCTGCTCACCCGGGTGATCAGCCGCTTCGACGTGCTGCTGGACCTGCACACCGCCAGCTTCGGCCGGGTGAACTCCTTCTACGTGCGCGCCGACCTCGCCAACGCCACCACCGCCCACCTTGCTCGCCTGGTGGGCGCCGACATCATCGTGCACAACCCCAGCAAGGACATGACCTTGCGTGGATCGGCCGAGAACCTGGGGATCCCGTCCATCACCGTCGAGATCGGCGATCCGCAGATCTTCGACAAGGACCTGGTGCGGCTGTCCCGGATCGGCCTGCGCGACATCCTCGAGACCCTGGGCATGGTCGAGCCGGACGAGGAGGAGGCGTTGGGCCAGGCGACCGAGTGCGTGCGCTCCTACTGGCTCTACACCGACACCGGCGGCATGCTCACCGTGCTCCCGGACTGCGCCGCTCGGATCGCGAAGGGCCAGGCCATCGCTCGCCTGATCGACCCGTGGGGCCAGGTCATCCGCACCTACCGTGCTCCCGAGGATGGCGTCGTCGTCGGCAAGAGCGCCAACCCGGTCGCCCGGGCGGGCAGCCGGATCCTCCACCTGGGTGTGCCGGGCCCGGTGTCCCGGGATCGCGCCGTGCCCGACCTCGACCAGCTCTCGGTCATGCCCCGCGACGAGTGAGACCCACCTGGAGGCTCGGCCTCACCAGCCGGTGTACTCGCCGGGTCCGCGCAGCAGCGAGGCCTTGTCGCCGCGCACCATGTAGATCCAGCCGGTGGCCGCCAGGTGCACCCAGGCCACCATCTCGCCGTCGACCTCGACCAGGCCGGTGGCGGCGTCGTGCTCGACCACCGCCTCCCACAGGTGCAGGTCCAGCTTCTCGGCACCTGCGCGGGACACGTCGCCGCTGGACAGGGAAGAACGAAGCTTGATCGTTCCCTTTGTGTCGACCAGGTACGCCTCGGCGTCGGGCACCCGCAGGTCGTCCGCGGCCAGCAGCTCGCTCGCGAGGCGGTCGATGTCGAGGTCGAGCGAGGCGACGCCGACGATCCGGCCCTCGGAGTCGCGGACGGCGAGGGCACAGGAGACCAGCAGACCCATGCCGCTCGCGTCGACGTAGGGCTCGTCCCAGAACACCCCGTCCGCGCCCACGGCGCCGCGGTACCAGCTGCGCTCGCGGGGGTCGTAGCCGTCGGGGTAGCCCGCCTTGCCCGGCACCCCGACGATGATGCCCTCCTCGATCGCGGCGATGACCCACACCACCGGCACCCCGGTCTCGCCGATGACGAAGCGCTGGGCCTCGGCGTCGGAGTAGATGAGGCCGCGCCGCTCGGACTCGAGCATGACCTGCCAGAAGCGCGGCTGTACGCTCGCGAGCTGGAGCAGACGGCCGTGGACGTCGTCTTCCGAGACCCCTGGAGCGAGCTTGAGGATCGGGTGATCGAGGCTCACGTCGGCGTGGTAGTGCTCCTGCCAGCCCAGGTCCGGCGGGGCGCGCCGCGGGTCCAGGAACGCGTCCTCGGTGTAGATGGGGATGTCGACCGGCGGGGCCGCCAGGGCCTGCTCGACCGAGTAGGCGGCGCCGTGCACGAGGCCCTCGTACTCGAGGAGCACCCCGTCGATCTTCTGGCCTTGGACCGCCACTCTGCCCAGCACGCGCTGGGCGGCCTGCTGTCGCTCGGCGCCGATGCTGCGGTCCAGCTCGAACAGGGCGAGGGCGGCGCCGACGGTCAGGATGAAGCCGAGCAGGGACAGCAGGGCGACGCCGAGGACCGCGTTGATCATGAACGTGCGGTGGCGGCCGACCCAGCGGTGGATGCGACCGAGGATCGAGTCCGGTGCCGCGGCAATCGACTCGTCGCGGAGGTAGCGGCGCACGTCGTCGCCGAGGTCCTCGACCGTGGCATAGCGATCGGCAGGGGCCAGGGCGCAGGCCTTGTCGAGGATGGCGCGCAAGGGTCTCGGCACCGGCTCGAGCTTGGAGTACGCCTTGACCGGGTCCCGCTCGCCCTCCTGGGCCCGGTAGAGGATCTCGTGCACGGTCTTGCCGGAGATCGCCCGACGCAGGGTGATGATCTCCTGGAGGATCAGCCCCAGGGCGTACTGGTCGCTGCGCGGGTCCAGGGTCGCGTTCTCGCCGCGGGCCTGCTCGGGCGACATGTAGGCGGGGGTGCCGATCGCCATGCCCAGCTGGGTGCGGTTGGCCTTGTCCTCCGAGAGCTGCACCGCCAGCTCCTCGTCCTCGGCCTGGACCAGCTTCGAGATGCCCCAGTCCATGACGGTCACTTCGTGGAAGCTCCCGACCATGATGTTCTCGGGCTTCAGGTCGCGGTGGAGCACCCCGCGCTGGTGGGCGTACGCCATCGCGTCGCACACGTGCAGGAAGAGCTCGAGGCGGGCGGGGAGCGCCAGGTCCTCGTGGATGCTGCGCTCCTTGTGGGCGACCCGGGCCTGCTGGAGCACGTCGTCGAGGGTGCGGCCGCGGATGAGGCGCATGGCGTACTCGATCTGGCCGTCCTCGCGCATGGCGAGCCCGTAGATCGGCAGGATCCCCGGGTGATCCAGCTGGGCGGTGATCTGCGCCTCGGCCCGGAAGCGGCGGACGAGATCGGGGTGATCGGCCAGCTCGGCGCGCAGGCGCTTGACCGCGACCTGGCGGCGCAGGGCGGGGTCGGTCGCGAGCCAGACCTCGCCCATCGCGCCCTCACCGAGCTTGCCGAGCTCGCCCCAGCGCCGACCGCCGCTGCGTGGGGGAGGGGCACCCGCCTCGGACAAGGTGATCGTCACCTCCTCGGACAGCAGCAGGCGAGTCACCTGCTCGTCGGTCAGTCGCCCCGCGCGGCGCAGGCGAGCGAGGAACAAGCCGATGTCCCCGTCGGGGTAGCGCTTGCGGAAGCTGCTCCACAGGGCATCGAGCTCCGGGCCCACGAGGGGCGAGAGCCGAGGCCGGAGAGAGGAGAGCGGGTCCACCGTCATCGGGCCGTATGGTAATCAACGTCGCGGAGGTGTTCGTGCGACTCTCGCTCGTCGCGGTGGTGCTGGTCCTGTCAGCCTGTGGCCGCGCCCCGACCCCACAACCCGAGGTGACCGCGGCCCCGCCGCCCCCATCGGACGCCCTGGTCGACTCCATGCACAGCAACCTGTCGCTGACCGCGACCGCTCACACCGCCCTGATGCGTGGCGATCTCGCCGGGGCGAAGGAGGCTGCCTCGGGGCTCGCGAGCAAGCCGCGCATCGAGGGGCTGCCCGAGCCGTGGATGGACAACCAGGTGGCGCTGCGGGTGAAGGCGTCCGAGGTGAGCGAGGCGGCCGATCTCGCCGCCGGCGCGACCGCGCTGTCCAAGGTGGCGCGTGCCTGCGGCGACTGTCACGCGTTCGTCGGCGTTGGACCGAAGTTCTACGCCGTTCCTGCGCCGCCCGCGGAGGGCGAGGACGTGCCGGCCCACATGAAGCACCACGCCTGGGCGGCAGATCTGATGTGGAAGGGCCTCGTCTCCAACCAGGCCGACCTCTACGATCGTGGCGCCAAGGCGCTCGGCGAGGCGGAGCTGGGCCATGGCAGCACCCCCGAGGCCCTGGGCGAGCGCGGCCAGGAGGTGCACCTGGCCGCCGCCGAGGGGCTCGCCGCCGACGACATGGACGGCCGCGCCGCCGCCTACGCCAAGGTGCTCGCCAGCTGCGGCTCCTGCCACGAGGCCCTCGAGGTCTCGCCGACCATCCCGTACACGCCGAAGCTCGATCCGAAGTGAGCGAGCGTCGGCGGGAGCGCCCGTGGACGACAAGACCCGCCTGATCGCCATCCGTGACCACCTGCTGCAGGGCCTGGTCGAGCGCGACGTCGCCGTGCGCCTGGGCCTGCTGGCCGCGGTCGCCGGCGAGCACCTGCTGCTCATCGGCCCGCCAGGCACGGCCAAGTCCCTGCTCGCAAGGCGGCTTCGAGGCGCATTCTCGGACGCGACCTACTTCGAGCGCCTGCTGACCCGCTTCACCGTGCCCGAGGAGCTCTTCGGGCCGCTATCGGTCCGCGGGCTCGAGCAGGACCGCTACGTGCGCCAGACCAAGGGCTACCTGCCCGAGGCCGCGGTCGCGTTCCTGGACGAGATCTTCAAGGCCAACAGCGCGATCCTCAATGCGCTGCTCACCCTGCTCAACGAGCGCGCCTTCGACAACGACGGCGAGCGCCACGACACGCCGCTCATCACCGTGGTCGGCGCCAGCAACGAGCTGCCCGAGGGCGAGGAGCTCGACGCGCTGTACGACCGCTTCCTGCTGCGCCTGTACGTCGGGCCGGTCAGCGAGGATGGCGTGGACGGCCTGCTCGACCTGGACACCCGCCTCGACGGCACCGTGCCCGACGCCCTGCGCCTGTCCGCCGAGGAGCTGAACGCGCTCCAGCGGGGCTCCCGGGGGGTCGCCCTGTCCGCCGATCTGCGCGATCTGCTCAAGGATCTCCGCCGCTACCTCGCCGAGCAGGGGATCCCGTTCTCGGATCGCCGCCTGCGCAAGGTGGTGCAGCTGCTGCAGGTCGCCGCCCACACCGACGGGCGGTCCGAGGCGAGCGTCTGGGACGCGTGGCTGCTCCAGCACGTCGTGTGGGAAGATCCCGCTCAGAGGCGCCAGATCGCCGAGTGGTGGGCTGCCCGGGTGGGGACCTTGCGCGCCACCTCGCCGGCCCGGCTGCTGGAGATGGTGGCGGCGTGGGAGGAGCGCCTGGAGGAGGCCCGCACGGCGCTGCAGCGTCAGACCGATGCCGACGGCAACCCGCTCTTCACGGCGACCGACGGCTCGCTCACGACCGCGTCCAGCGAGCACCGTCCCCTCGTGAACCGCGGCGGGGCGCCGCTGTACCTGGCTCCCGCCGCCGATTCCTACGGCGAGCCGCGCCCCAGCCGCACCAAGCCCGACGGCAGCGGCTACTCCGAGTCCGAGCTCGACGGCCTCGACCTGTACGACGAGGACGGCGGCGGCCAGTTCTTCCGCGCCTGGTCCGGTCGCTTCGCCTACCTGGCCGATCCTGCGAACCGCCTCACCGAGGTGACCGAGCTGAAGCCGGCGATGGGCCCGAAGCAGCACCCGGGCGCCCACATCCGCGGCTGGCTCGACCAGCTCGCCGAGCTGTCGGGAACGGTCCAGGCCTACCTCGACGGCCTCGCCGAGCGCCGCGCCTCCCTGCAGGTGGTGCGCGAGCACGTCTGGGTGCCGATCGACGTGGTCGACGACGCCGAGGGCACCCTCGACGCCTCCGCGAAGGCCGCGACCGACCTGCTCGCCCGGCTGCAGGCGCTCTCCGAGGGCTACGCCGCCCTGCCCGTCCGGGAGGGCTGATGGCGTCCCGGGGGCTCGCCGGGGACGCGCTCGAGCGGGCCTACGCCGAGCTCGACGACCTGCCGGAGTCCCTGTTCGGCCCCGTTGTCGTGCACCCGGTCGGCGCGCTTCGGGACCGAGTGGCGGGGATCCGTGCCTGGCGCAGCGCACTCCTGCGGGGAACAGTCCCCGAGATCGGGCCTTCGACGCCGATCGAGGACGTTCCCTGGCCAGGTCCCGGCCTGTTCCAGGCGATGGCCCGGGCGATCGAAGCGCTCGGCGTCCTGCCCTTCACCCCCGGCGAGCCCGAGCTGGTCGATCTCATCCTGCTGGACGTCGCGGCGGCGGTCGCCGATCTGGCCGCGACCCACGGAGAGGCCATCGCCGAGCACCTCGCGGCGGTGAAGCTGAAGCAGCTCATGCCCTGGGAGGAGGAGGCGGCCCAGCCGGGCACCTCGGCGGGAGGCGCGTCGACCGACGTGGGCTCCTCGAGGACCGGGGAGGCGCGGGGGGGCGGCAGCGAGGACCCCAAGGCGGACACCAGCGCGTCGGTCGGGGTGCAGGAGAGCGGGGAGGCGCCCGGCGACGCGGCGGTGGACCCGGCCCACGCGGCGCGGCTGCAGGCAGAGGCGATGCGGCTGGTGATGGACCAGGTCTACCCGGCCCTGTCGGAGCGTCTGGACGCCCGCTGGGCCGAGCGGGTGAGCGCCTGGCGGCGACTGTCCGACATCCTCGGCGACCTGAAGCTGGCGTTGGCCCTGGGCTTCGACCTGGGCAATCGTGTGCTGCGCCACGCGGGCTGGCAGGAGGTCACCCGCCTGCAGACCCTGCTCGAGAGCCTGCCCCAGGTGCGCGAGCTGGTCCGGGTGCTCGGTCGCATGAACGCGCCCAAGGGGGCCGAGCAGGCGAGCGTCCTGGAGGAGGTCGTCGACCCGGTGCGGCGGGTGGTCGAGGAGCTGCGCATGGTCCGCAGCCCCCGCGCGCCCACCGAGGCCCGCGGCATCGAGCGCAGCGATGACGTCTCCCGCATGCTGCCCACCGAGGCGGCGCTGCTCTCCCACCCGGCCCTGCGCCTGCTGTGGCACGCCCGCCGCGCCGAGCAGGGTCTGGCGGTCTACCGCTACGAAGGCCGCGTCGCCGAGCGGGTCCGGGTGCAGACCGAGTCCTCGCCCACCGAGCGCAGCAGCCGCCAGGTGCCCGAGCGCGGGCCGGTCGTCGTGTGCCTCGACACGTCGGGCTCCATGCAGGGTGCGCCCGAGCACGTGGCCAAGGCGCTGGTGCTCGCGGTGGCCCGGGCGGCCCACGACGAGGGGCGTGCCTGCCGGGTCATCCTCTTCAGCGGCCCCGGCGACGTCGAGAGCCTCGAGGTCGACCTCGGCCCGACCGGGCTCCCCTCCCTGCTCCGCCTGCTCGCCATGAGCTTCTCCGGCGGCACCGACGTCGACCTGCCCCTGCGGATCGCGCTCGACACGCTCGAGACTCGGGGCTGGGATCGCGCCGATCTGCTCCTCGTCAGCGATGGGGCGTTCGACCTGCCTCCTGGCCTGGTCGAGCAGGCGGCCCACGCCCGGGAACAGCACCAGGCCCGCGTGCACGGGCTGCTCATCGGCGTACAACCCAGCGCGTCCATGCGCACCCTGTGCGACCCGCTGCACGTCTTCGCCGACTGGGCGGCGGTCGGCGGCGTGGACGGGAGAGGCTGACCGATGCTGTTCCAGAAGCTGCGCTGGGCGGTGCTCGGCCTCGTGCTCACCCTGGTCTCCGGCGTCGTCGGCTACCGGATCATCGAGGGCTGGGGCTGGTTCGACAGCCTGTGGATGGTCATCATCACCCTGACCACCATCGGCTACGGCGAGGTGCACCCGCTCTCGACCGCCGGCCGGGTGTTCACCCTGGTCGAGATCACGGTCGGCTTCGGCCTCGTCACCTACACCTTCGCCCAGCTCACCCGCTACGTCGTCGAGGGCGGGCTGCGGCACGACCTCGTCGAGCGACGCCGGAGGATCCGCATGGAGCGCCTGCACGACCACATCATCGTCATCGGCTACGGCCGGCTGGGCCGCGAAGTGGTCGACGAGCTGCTCTCGCGCGGGATCCCGATCTGCGTGGTCGAGCAGGACGCGGCGATCATCGAGGAGATGCCCGACGGGGTGGTGCCGCTGCTCGGCGACGGCGCCCACGACGACACCCTGCGCAAGGCGGGCATCGATCGCGCCCGCGGCATCGCCATCGCCACCCCCCAGTCGACGGTGAACGTCTACCTGACCCTCGCCGCCCGCCAGCTGGCCCCGGACATCGCCATCGTGACCCGGGTCGATGATCCCGACGCCATCGAGAAGGCCCGGCGGGCGGGCGCGGATCGCCTGGTGCAGCCCTACGGGGTCGGCGGCACGCGCATGGCCCACGCGCTCATCCACCCGGAGTCCAGCGACTTCGTGGAGACCGTCATCCCCCGCCACGACCGCAACCTGGAGCTCCAGGACGTGGCGGTCGGACCCCAGGCCAAGGCCTGGCACGGCAGCCTGCGCGACCTCTCGGTGCGCCAGCGCAGCGGGGTGCTGGTGGTCGCGATCCGCCGCAAGGACGGCACCCTGCTCACCGCCCCCGATCCCGACACTCACGTGGGCGCCGGCGACGTGCTGGTGGTGGTCGGCCGGCCCGAGGACGTGATGCGATTCAAGGCCGCGGTGAACTGAGGCGACACAAGGAGCATGTACACCCTCGAACAAGCGCGGGAACTGCTCCGCAATCGCCGCCCGGAGGAGGCCCTGGCCCGCTTCGGCGCGCGCCTGCCGTCCGCGGGGGATCCCGCGTGGATCGTGATCGCCGAGGCGTGGCTGCGGCTGGGCCGACCCGGGGAGGCGCGGGCGAGCCTGGGGCGGGCGCCAGCGACCCTGGACGCGGGGCTGGTCGCGGTGTCGGTGCTCGAGTTCGAGGGGCGCTTCACGGAGGCGCGGGCCAGCCTGATGGCGCTGCCGCCCGTCCCCGCCGTGCTGCTTCGCCGGGGGAATCTCGGCCTGCGAACTGCCGATCTGGACTGGGCGGGAGAGTCGTTCACCGAGGCGCTGGCCGGGGAGCCGGGCCTGGTCGAGGGGCTCGTGGGCCGTGCGCTGGTGCTCGATCGGCGGGGGCTGTCCGCGGCGGCCGCGCGGTCGCTCGACACGATCGTGGCTCGGGGGAACGCGCCGGTGCGCATCGTGTGGGCCTGGGCGACGGCCATGGTGCGGGTGGATCCGGACCGGGTGGTCGGACCGCTGCACGAGGCCCTGCCCCGGGCGAGCCTGAACCAGCAGGGTCAGCTGCTGCACGTGCTGGGTCGGGCGACCGCCGCGCGGGGGGAGTACCGGCAGGCGTTCGAGGCCTATCAAGCGGCGAATAGCGTGCGGTACGTGCCGTTCGATGGAGACGCCTTCTACCGGGGCGCCCTGCGTACCGCCGCCCAGACGCGCCAGCCCATCGCGGGCGGCAGCCTCACCCAGCGCACGCCGATCCTGGTCGTGGGCGCGCCGCGCTCGGGCACGACCCTGGTGGAGACGCTGCTGTGCCAGCACCCGGAGATCGCCGCGGCCGGGGAGCTTCAGACGGGTCGGCTGCTCGCGCTCGACGTGACCCGGGAGCACGGCGGCTGGACCGAGGCGGACCTCACCCCGGCGCAGTGGGACGCGCTGGGTCGACGCTACCTGGCGGCGCTTGAGCCGTTCCGAGGGGAGGGCGGGGCGTCACGGGTGATCGACAAGACACCCGGCAATGCGCTCCTGCTGGGCTTCTTCGCCGCCATGGTGCCCGGGCTGACCGTCATCCACTGCGTCCGCGATCCCCACGACACCGCGTGGTCGTGCTTCCGCCAGCACTTCGGTCCGAGCCTCGGGTGGGCCACCAGCCTGGACGGGATCGGCGCGTGGATGCGCACCGAGCGCATGCTGATGCGCCACTGGGCACAGACCCTGTCCGTGCCGGTCATCGAGGTCGCCTACGAAGACGTCGTCGCCGATCCGGAGCGCGCGCTGCGCCCGGCGATCACGGCGGCGGGGCTTCCGTGGGATCCGGCGGTCGCGGACTACCGCGGGGGACGGATGGACGCGGCCACGGCGAGCTGGGCGGAGGTGCGCCAGGGCCTGCACGACAGGAGCGTCGGTCGCAGTGCGCCTTATCGGCGTTGGATGCGGGACTTCGAGCAGGCCTTCCGCGGCGAGCCCGTCGGCGGCGCGGCCCGGGAGGCCAGCGGCGATGGGGTCGGAGGGGAGTCGCCTACGCGTCGATCCGCAGGGGCAGCAGCAGCGACTCGAACGTCGAGAACACCCGGTCCGCATCCAGGTCCCTGAGTCCTCCCTGGACCAGGATGCCGTCCTGCAGGCAGAAGACGACGTCCACCAGGCCCTCGGCGTCGATGGGTCGGATGCGTCCCTCGGCGACGCCCTGCATCAGCAGCGCGGTGAAGAGCTGGCGGGCGGGGAGCAGGTCGCGCAGGACCCGCTTGCGGAAGCGGGCGCGGTCATCGGGGCTGCCGGTGGCCCAGAAGCTGGCCATGAGCAGCATGAAGTCGTCGAGCCCGCGCTCGCGGACGAAGTCGTGCTCCGCCCGCAGGAAGGCGAGCATGGCGTCGATGGGGTGGGTCTTGCCGGCGAGGCGCTCCGCGACCCAGGCGACCTCCTCCTCCCGGTGGATCTCGACCAGCGCCAGGAACAGGTCGGGGATGCTGGGGAAGTAGAAGTACAGCGTCGGGCGCTTGAGCCCCAGGGCCTTGGCCAGCCCGGACATGGTGGCCTGCTGCAGACCCTGGGTGCGGAGCACCTCGAGGGCTTGCAGGGCGATCTCGCGACGGCGTTCCAGGTCGACCGGGCGGGCCACGGACTCTCCGCTGGGTGGGCATGGAGGGCGGCGGTGGGGTAGCATGTGCCTGACAAGCTGTCGAGGAACGCCTGTGAAGCGCCTGGTCCCCGCCGTCGTGCCCGCCCTGGTCCTGCTGTCCGGCTGCTTCGGCACCCGGGGCGTGCCCGATGCCGCTCCGGACGAGAAGGCGCCCGGCCCGTCCGACACCGTCGGCGATGGGGGAGGGGACGACCCCGAGCCCGCACCCGAGCCGCCGGCCGACGCGGACGTGCCGCTGGCCACGGTCTCTCCAGCCCTCTCCGAGCGCCTGCCCCCCGACCTCGTCACCGCCGTGCGCCGGGCCCGGGGGCGGTTCGACACCGCCGAGTCCGCCGCCGACGTCGCCGCTGCCTGGCGCGCCGCGGACGCCCTGGCGCCTCGCCTGGAAGAGGCGTTGACCCCTGCTTTCGAGGCACAGGGCGAGCCCATGGCCCTCGACCTGTCCTGGCTCACCCCGAGCCTGCCGGGCATGTCCGAGACCTACATGGCCGAGGGCACCGCCCTGGTGTTCCTGCTCGATCTGGAGCCCTGGACCGCGCTCGCTGCGAAGACCCCCGAGCCGTCGGACGATGCCTTCTTCGCGCTGATGGAGCGCGCCTGGGGCAGCGCCCGCCCGATGGGCTGGCCGTCGTGGACCGCGCGCACCTGGGACTACGGCGGCTGCAGCGCGCTGGGCCAGGGCGTCGTGCTCGAGGTCCTCGTCCTCGCCGACGCCGCCCACGCCGCCGGCCCCGAGTTCCACGAAGAGATCGCCCCCACCCGCAAGCTCGCACTGGACCACGTGCTCCAGGACGACGAGCTCTTCCCCAGGTGCAACCCCAACACCCTGCAGCCGACCGCGACCGGGGAGCTGCAGGGGGAGGCGAAGCGGATCCTGGAGCAGATCCGGCTGAGCGAGGAGGAGCGGGGCGCGATCGAGAAGCGCATGCCCGAGCTGGTGGGGCAGGTGCATACCGGGGGGTGAGAGGGGGAGGGGATTGGCGGGGCGGTGCTGGGCATCGGAGGGGCGTGAGACCGCTCGGCACAGAGGCACAGAGGCACAGAGGGGGTCGCAGAGG
>MDTC01025314.1_pt1 | contig 16583 bp, 14 predicted proteins | sample 811181 | NCBI WGS metagenome assembly MDTC01 (sample SAMN05326644, study PRJNA326480) | marine metagenome | isolation source: seawater | place: Pacific Ocean: North | collected 2011 | reverse complement strand
TATATTTTATTTCAAAATCGATTTCTAAGCTAATTCTATTTGGTTCAAATGTAATAAATTTCTCACCATCAGTATATTTAATTTTTTTATTAACTTTAATTACTCTAATTGGTTGATCACTAATATTGAAGCCAATGTTTTCAATCTCCTCTACAAAATTTTTTGCAGAACCGTCCATAATCGGTAATTCTTCTGAATTGAGTTCAATTAAAAGATTATCTATACCTAGCCCACAAAGAGCAGCCATTAAATGTTCAACTGTAGAGACACTAACACCATTTTCATTTGTTAATTTTGTACAATAGGATGCACTTGAAACGTTAAATACACTTGAATGTATTAAGTTATTTATTTTTAAATCTGATCTTTTGAATATTATTCCAGTATTCGGTCTTGCGGGAATTAAAGTCATTACGACTTTTTTACCCGAGTGAAGTCCGATACCTTCAAATTTTAAACTTTTTTTTAGAGTTTTTTGATTTAAAACAGACATTTCAATCTTATAGTTGTTTAAAAATAATATGGAAAAACAAGTAATGTTACAAAAGAATACAGTCTATTAATCGAAAAAATTGAATATTCTATCAAATAAACTGTGCTTTTCTTCAGTGTTTTCAATAAGTATGACCTCAGATTGATTTGCTCCATTAATTATTTTGTATGCAGAAAGGCACAATGTATCATCTTTATTTTCATTTAAAAATTTTTTGGCATAATCATATGATATTATTTTTTTCACATCAATTTTACATTCATTAAATAATTTTGTTAATTTATTGATAAGATTTTTGTTTAAACAAATTAATTCTATTTCTAATACAATTTTTTTAAATTTTTTCCATTCAGGGAAAATATTATAAACTTTGTCATCAACGACGTATTTATTAATTATAACATGTAGAATAGTTAAATTTTTCTCACTATTGTAAAATTCTTGCATAGCACCTTTTACTAGTTTGATTATGACTTCTTTATCTAGTTTTCTTTCATCATAAATATCTTTGACGCTGAATAATATGTTTTGATAAGTCTTAGATTTAACAGATATGTATCCATTATTTAAAAAAAAACCCAGATCTTTTTCTAATTTTCTTATATTTTCTTTAAGTAAAGTTGTTATTAATTTAAAATTTAGATTACTATTTAGACTACCTGGTATTTCAAAGTTGACAGTATTTTTTAATCTACTTTTTTCATTATCAAAAAAACAGATATAAATTTTGTTTTCAGTAATACCAAAATAGAAATCTACATTCTTAGAATTATTCATATTTTATTATTCTATTTTTTAGTCTCAAATCGATCACTTTAGAATTAATAAATTTTTTATCATTCAATAAACGATTACTATGATTAATTATTTCTTCTGTGTACTTAATTGGAAATCTTATTAATAATTCACTTTCTAAATTAATATCGAATCTTCCACTTTTAAATAAAATTATTTTATTTATTTTATCATAGTCTAATTTTGATAATCTTAGCAAATTTACCACTTTGAAAATATTATCAATATTTTCAGAACCAGAAACTACAGGTAATTTTTTTTTTGTTGTTTTGATATTTAGTTTTTTACCATTGTCTCCTAAAATAATCTTATCATCTTTAAATAAAATTATACATATAGGTTTCGCAGGAATAAAATTAATTATTAATTTATTAGGGTAAATTTTTTTGATTAATAAATCTTTTGTGTCATTTCTATCAATTAATTTTTTAAAGTTCTTCTTTTCAACAAAAAAAATATTCTTATCTATAGTATTTCTAATTTCATCTTTAATTAAAGTATTCTTTTTATCTGAAAATCCATTAACTTCAATGTGACTGATATTAAATAATTTTTTATTGAATAAATTATAATTATTTATTGATGTTAAAAATACTAATATAAAACCATAAACAAAAAATCTCAAATTTTTATCTATTTTTAGAGGCATCTTTAATCATCCAGCTAATTAATGACTTAAAGTCTATTCCATTGTGGGCGGCTATCTCTGGGACCAATGATAAATTAGTCATGCCAGGCTGAGTATTAAGCTCAAGTAAATAAAACTTGTTTTTATAAAACTTAAAATCAGATCTAGTAATTCCTCTACAATTTAAAAGATTATGTGCTTTAAAAGCAATTTGATTAATTTTTTTATAATTTTTTTTACTTAAATTAACTGGAATTATATGCCTAGTTTTTGCGTTAGAATTATATTTTGCCTTATAGTCATAAAATTTTCTTTTTGGTTTAAGTTCGATGGCTCCTAATTTTTTTTTTCCCATAATTGCTACTTGAATTTCTCTACCAGGTATAAATTTTTCAATCAATATTTCTTTATAATTTTTCATTTTTTTTAGTTTAGTTGATAATAAAGATTTATTATTACATATATAAACATCTAAGCTAGATCCTTCATTAATTGGCTTTATTACTACTGGATAATTTAGATAATTTTTAATTTTTTTATAATTAATATTATTATTGTTTTTTAATTTAATATATTTAGGTGTTAATATTTTATTTCTAATAAAAATTTTTTTTGATATTTCTTTATCCATCGCAGACATTGATGAAATGACGCCTGAATGTGTATATTTTATACCTAAAGTCTCAAAGATTGATTGTATAAAACCGTCTTCGCCAAATCTTCCATGCAAAGCGTTAAAAATAACATCTGGTTTAAAATTTTTGATTGTTTTTAAAAGGTTGTGGCAAGGATCACAAAACTTTATTTTGTAAATATTGTTAATTGATTTTATTATAGCTTTTGCTGATCTAATACTTATTAGTCTTTCTTTAGAATAACCTCCACCCAAAATTAAAATTTTTTTTTTCATTCTAATTAACAATCTCTAACTCTAATTCCAGAGATATTCCTGTTTTTTCTTTCACCTTTGATTTAACAAAATTGATCAAATTATACATATTTTCAAAGGATGCATTTTTAGAATTAACAAAAAAATTGCTGTGCTTTTCAGAGATTTTAGCATCGCCAAAACTTATTTGACCATCAATACTCTCTTGAATTAACTCCCAAACTTTTTTTTCTGTTTGACTTTTTGGATTTTTAAATGTACTTCCGCCTGTCTTAACCCTTAAAGGCTGCGATTTTTCTTTTTTTTCTTTCAATCTATGAATATTTTCCTTTACTTCGTTCATATTTTTTTTATTTGCCTTAAAAGAAGCGCTTAAAAAAATAAGGTTTTTTGGTAAATTAGTTTTCCTGTAATTGAAATTTATATCTCTTGAGTTAATAGTATATACTCTTCCGTCAAAATCCATTACTTGCACTGAAAGCAAAACATCCTTAAACTCACTACCAAAACATCCTGAATTCATTCTTATTCCACCACCTACAGTGCCAGGGATACATGATAAAAACTCTAATCCACTTAAATGATTTTCACATGCAAAATCTGAAACTTTTCTGTCTAAAATTGAACCCCCTGCAATTATAACATTATCTTTTGTTAAAGATAATTTATTAAAATTTTTACCTAATTTAATAAAAATACGATCTTGAATATTTTCAGAGATTAATAAATTTGATCCAGCGCCAATTATAAAAAAGTTATTATTTTCATTTTTAATATTTAAAAGAAAATCTCTTAATTCAGTCAATGTTTCAGGAACAAAAAAAATTTTTGCATTGCCGCCTATATTAAGCCAAGTATGATTTTTTATAGAGTAATCAAATCTTAGCTTACCTTTAATTTTTTTTGAAAAATTATCTAAGTTTTTTGAAGTCATTTTTTCATTAAACTAGGTAATTCTTTTATCCAATTTGATATAGATCCAGCTCCCATACCAATTACTAAATTTTCTGAACTTAAAAATTGTTTTAAAAATTTTGCTAACTGATATTGATTATTCACAAGAAATACTTCGACTTTAGATTTTTTTGCAATTTGCTCTGAAAATTTATAATAATTTATGTTTGATTTTATATTTTCACCAGCTTTAAAAATGGGACATAATATTACGGAGTTAGCTTTCTTGAAAGATAAACAAAAATCTTTTTTCAAATCATTCAATCGTGAAATTCTATGGGGCTGGAAAATACATATTATTTTTTTTTTTTGGTAACTTTTTTTTACTCCATCTATAACTTCTTTTATTTCTGTAGGGTGATGTGCATAATCATCATAAATATCTGCTCCATTATATCTAAATATTTTATTAAATCTTCTCTCTACACCTTTAAAATTTTTTAAACCCTTTTTTAAAATACTTTGAGAAATACCGAGAAAATACGAAACAGCTATAGCAGCTGTAGCATTTTTAATATTATGAGACCCAATTAAGGGGATTTCAAATTTTTTTAAAACTATTTTCTTTTTATTTGGTAGGCTCATTTCAATATCAAAAAGTGATTTTTTCTCAAAATATGAGGTATTTTTAATTTTGAAGTTAGAATTTTTATTAAAACCATATGTAATTATATTTTTAATTTTAATTTGCCTACAAACTTCTCTATTATTTTTATCATCTATACAAATAAATGTTTTGCCGAATGATGGGACTTTGTTCATAAATTTAATAAAATGTCTTTTTAAATCATCTAAAGAATTATAATAATCCATATGTTCTCTATCTATATTAGTCACAACTGCATAAGTTGAAGGCACTTTTACAAAGCTTCCATCAGATTCATCCGACTCTAAAATACTCCACTCACTTTTTCCAAGTTTTGCTGAGTTATCTAAGGAGTTTAATACTCCACCATTGATAATTGTTGGATCTAATTTAGCTTTTGCAAAAATAGATGCTATTAAAGAAGTAGTAGTAGTTTTGCCATGGGATCCCGAAACTACAATATTTTTCTTTAAAGAAGTTATATGAGCTAACATATCTCCTCTTTTATATATAGGTAAATTTTTTTTTTTTGCTTCTTTTATTTCAGAATTGTTACTTTTGATCGCAGAAGAAATAACTAAAATTGTAGCTTTTTTGATATTTGATGAGCTGTGACCTAAAAAAAATTTTATTTTGTTTTTTTTTAATCTTTCTACATTTTTGTTTAGGGATTTATCACTTCCTTGAATTTTGAAACCTAAACCCCTCATTATCAAAGCTAAACCACTCATTCCTATTCCTCCAATCCCAACAAAATGTATTATTTCTGATTTAGCTAAATTTATATTCATTATTATATTAAGCTTTTTAATTTATTAGAATTTTCATACCAATCATATCCCTCATGAAATTTTTGCATATTTTTTTTTTTTTGTGATAACAATTTTTTATTTTTAATCAAATTTTTAATAAATTTATATAAAAAATTTTGCTGGATTTTGTTCTCTCTAATTAACCACCCTAAGTTTTTTTCAACATAATATTTTGCATTATAATATTGATGATCATCTTTAGCAAAAGGGAAAGGAATAGCCAAGAAAGGTTTTTCTAAAAACACTAATTCATTAATAGTTGATGCTCCAGATCTTGTAATAACAAAATCACATTTTTTGATTATTTTATATAAATTTTTTGTGTACGAGAAAACTTGAAAATTTATATTATTTTTTAAATAAAAATTTTTGAGATTTTTTAAATTTTCATTACTCGTTTGATGATAGATTTCAATTTTAAAATTTTCAGATAATCTAATAAAATCTTTTTTGAACAAATCATCGAATTTTTTTGCTCCCTGGCTGCCACCAATTATTAATATAGAAAATTTTGATTTTTTTTTTTTTAATTTAGTTTTTGAAAAAAAAATGTTTTTCCTGATTAGAGGTTTTATTACAAAGTTTTTATATATCATTTTTTTTGGAAAATTTCTGATATTTTTACTGTATGTAAATATTTTATCACTGTAGTTTAATAAAAAGAGATTTGATCTTCCCAAAACTAAGTTTGGTTCAAATAATAATATTTTTAATTTTAATATTCTGGCAGCTATACAAATAGGTATGGACATGTATCCGCCAGTGGATATTAAAATTTTAATTTTCTTTTGTCTTAAAAAAAAATATGACTTTACAATTGATAATGTAAAAAAGAATACAAATGGTATAAAACCTAAAATTTTGTTACTAATTTTCGGTACATCTATTTTTTTTGTAGTATATATTTTTTTATCTAGATAATTTAATCCTCTATTATCACTTGTAATAATAATATCATTTTTATCTACTAGATAGTCATATAACACTTGAGCTGGTATTACATGTCCACCTGTTCCACCTGAGCTTATTAATATTTTTACCATTATTTAAATCTTTCTCTTTGTAAAATTTAATATCAACCCCGCAAGTATTGAGCAACTTAGTAAAGAAGATCCACCATAACTTAGAAATGGTAAAGTCATTCCAGTGGTAGGTAGAACTCTTAGGTTTACACCAATGTGAATTAATACTTGAAACATAATTAGTAATATTGAACCAATTAATATCAATTTATTACTATTATTTTTTTCATTGGGAATTTTTTTAAAAACTTTAAAAATAAGAATTAAAAAGATCGTTAAAATAAATAATATAAGCAAGACACCGAATTCTTCAGAAATTACTGATATTACATAGTCAGTATGAGCTTCTGGGACTCGTACATTTAGTGTGCCCTCTCCTAAACCTTTTCCAAAAAAACCTCCATCAATGATTGCATCAGTTGCTTTTTGAGATTGATAATTACCTTTTGATGATAAATCAAAAAAATTTGATATTCTGTATTTAATATATGAAAATTTAGGTAAATAAAAAATTAAGAAACTTAATATTGATAAAGAAAACAAAATTAAAAAATTTAAAAAATATAAATTAATTCCTGATACGAATATTAAACTTAACCATACAGAGGAGATCAATAAAGTTTGTCCTATATCAGGTTGTAGAATTAATAATATTAAAGTCGGTAAAACAACAATTGCGCTTAACAAAAATTTAAAATAATTATTTGACGTAAATCTAGCACCTATAATAAGTGACAAAAATATTATTAAAAAAGGTTTTAAAAACTCTATTGGTTGAAATCTTGGAAGTAGGTGAAAATCTAACCATCTTTTTGAACCCTTTATCTCTGAACCAAAAATTGGAACTAATAATAATGAAACGAAGAAAATGATAAATAAAAGTGTTGCTATTATATAAATTTTTTTTTCACTAATTGCAGAAAAAAAAACGATTAAAATCAAACTTAGAAATATATAAGTTAGATGTCTTAAAAAAAAATAATAGTTATTTGTACCTAATTTTGAGGATGCAATTAAAGAAGTAGACACTAAAGAGAAAAAAATACCTAATACTATCAGAGCTATAAATAAAAAAAGAATTGTTTTATCTAAGTTTTTCCACCAATCATAAACAAAATTATTATAGTAACTTTTATTTTCCATAAAGATCAATTTTTTTTATTAATGTATTAAAATAATTGCCTCTATCTTCAAAATTTTTAAATTGGTCGAAAGACGCAGCAGCTGGGCTAAATAAAATCGTTTTCTCTTCAGGATCTTTTTTTATATCTTTTTTCAAATTTAAAATCGCATTTTTTAGGTATTTGCAATATTTAAATTGGATCTTATTTTTAAATTGATCTGTATATTTTTTTTTATTTAAACCAATTATGTAAGCTTTAATATTTTTACGATATTTTTTTTTAATAATAAATTTATCCCCTTTCTTTAAGATGCCTCCGACAATCCAATATATATTTTTATAAGTTAATAAAAGTCTATTGGTTGATGAAAAACTTGTTGATTTTGAATCATTGATTATTTTTAGTTCTGGTTTATTAAATATAATTTGTTTTCTAAATTTTAATCCTTGAAATAAATTTAGAGATTTAAATATTATATGATTAGATATGTTGAATATTTTTGATATTTTGTAAACAAAATGAATATTATTTAAATTATTTTTATCTAATAAATAATTATTATGAATTTTTTTTTTAAAATAATTTTTTTTATCATAAGTTAATTTGATTATTCTAGATTTGATTTTTCTTTTTTTTATTAGATTATTTATAATTAAGCTATCTTTCTCCACAAGTGCTATTTTGTTTTTTTTTTGATCACATATTAACTTTACTTTTGCATTTGCATATTGACTAATATTTTTATGTCTATCTAAATGATCAATATCTAGATTTAGAATAGCAGCTAAATCAGCTTTAAAATATTTATTATAAGATATTTGATACGATGATGCTTCGATTATAAAAATTGTTTTCTTTTTTATTTTTTTTTCCTTTAAAGGTGGTTTTCCTATATTCCCAACCAACCTAACATCTAAATTTTTTAATTTAAAAATGTTATATAACATTTGACAAGTAGTTGATTTTCCATTTGTTCCGGTAATGGTGATTTTTTTATTATTCGGATAGGATAGATAAAAGATATCTAATTCAGTTATTATATTCCTTAAATTTTTTAATAAATAATTTTTTAAAAAACATTTTTTGATATCTATACCTGGACTTATTACAATGTAATCAAATTTAATTTTCAAAATTTTTTTCTTATCAAGAAAATATTTTTTATTTTTCTCATTTTTTAAAGAATTATTGTCATCATACACTTTAACATTATTATTTTTATAAAGATATTTTAGACAAGAATTTCCTGAGAGACCTAAGCCATAGATTAAAATTTTTTTATTTTCCAAAGTTTTGCTAAGCATTATCTTAATTTTAAGGTTGCAAGTCCGATCATTGCCAAAATTAATGAAATAATCCAAAATCTGATAACAACTGTGGATTCTGGCCAACCCTTTTTTTCAAAATGATGATGAATAGGTGCCATCATAAAAATTCTTTTTCCTGTTAATTTGAAAGACACAACTTGCACAATTACAGATACTGCTTCTAAAACAAAAAGACCTCCAGTTATTGCTAGCACGATTTCATGTTTAGTTACAACTCCAACAGCTCCGAGGGATCCACCTAAAGCTAATGAGCCAGTGTCACCCATAAATATTTTTGCCGGTGGAGCGTTAAACCATAAAAAACCGATGGATGCTCCAATTATTGCACCACAAAATACTGCTACGTCACCAACGCCTTCAATATAAGGAATTAATAAATATTCAGCAAAAATAATGTTTCCTGAAACGTAACTAATAAATGCAAAACATCCTGCAACTAAAATAACTGGAACTGTTGCAAGACCATCAAGTCCATCAGTTAAATTTACAGCATTGGATGAACCAACAATTACAAACAAGTAAAATGGTATAAAAAACCAACCAAGATTTATTACTAAATTCTTAAAAAAAGGAAAATAAAGATTATTTGTTATTTCTGATTCTATAAAATTATATAAAATAGTTAATGAAATTAAACCTAGAACTATTTGAATAAAAAATTTAGATTTTGAAGAAATTCCGAGAGAAGTTTTATTTTTAATTTTTTTGAAATCATCAAATGCACCGAGAACACCAAAAGAAAAAGTGATAAAAATCAATAACCAATTATAAGGATTATTTAAATCAGACCATAAAAAAACTCCACTAAACAACCCAATTAAAATTAATAGTCCACCCATTGTCGGAGTTCCTATCTTTTTAATAAGATGATCCTTAGGTCCATCTTTACGTATTGGGTTAGTTATTTTTTTTGTTGAAAAATAAGTAATAAATTTATCACCAATTAAAAAAACTATTAACATTGAAGTAATTATAGCTAAGCCTGTTCTAACAGTTAAAAAATTAAAAAAATTTAAAAAAGAATAAGTATCTGAATAACTAGTTAGTAAATTGTACAACATTATAATTTCTGAATAATTTTATTTAAACCTGTTGAGTTAGATCCTTTTACCATTAAAAAACTATTGTTTGGCAAATCTTTGTTAATTAAATTGTAGATATCCATAATATTAGTCAATATTCTCCCCCTTATTTGTGGTTTTAATTTGTTAAATGTGTGCTTAGTGTGATTCCCATATACGTAAGTTTTATTAACTTTTGAATTATTTATATATTTTGCAATTTTTATGTGTAGTTTTTTTGAGTGATTACCAAGTTCAAACATGTCACCGATTAAAAGAAATTTTTTATTTGAATTAATATTTATAGAATTAAATCTTTCTAATGCAAATTTAAGTGAAGAAGGATTTGAATTGTAACTTTCATCAAGAATATTTATTTTTTTTGTCCCTTTTCTATATTTAATCAATGACCCTCTGCTTTTAGGAATACAAAAACCTTGAAACAAGTTTTTTTTTAACTTTTCAACATCAAAATAATTAGCGACTACGCTCAATGTGGCGAGAACATTTTCTTTATAATTGGATAGTTCTTTAGAAATCATAAAGTTTTTAATAATCCCTTTAATTTTTATCTTAAATAAATAAGTATTTTTATTTCTTTTCTGACTCAAAAAAATAACGTCAGCTCTATGGTTTTTTTTGCTAAAAGTAAAACTTTTAAGTCCCTTCTTAATTGTTTTTTTTAAAAAATATTTATAATATTTATCATCCATATTTATTATCATAGTGCCATTAAGAATAATATTATTAATCATCTCTCCCTTGGTTTTGGCTATTTGATTTAAATTTTTAAAATTTTGAATGTGGGCGTATGAAATATTAGTTATCAAACCAAGGTTCGGTCGTATCAATTTAGTTAGAAAATTAATTTCTCCCTTTTTGCTCATGCCAACCTCTAAAACTGTAAATTTGCTTTGTTCAGGGGTGTTGAAAATACTTAATGGAACTCCATACCTGTTATTAAAAGATTTTTTTGAAATATATGTTTTTTCCAATTTATTCATACAAAAACCAATTAATTCCTTTACTGATGTTTTTCCAGATGAACCAGTAATAGCTATTGTGTTGGCATTTAGAGATTTTCTGTAAATTGAACAAATTTTATTAAAAGATTTTAGGGGATCTTTCTGAAATATAATTTTAGGACTATCATTTTTTTTATTTGTGATAGCTAAAATTGCACCATTTCTTATTGCATTCATAGCGAATTTATTACCATCATATTTTTTACCTTTAATGCCAATAAATATTGTTTTTTCTTTTATTTCTTTTGAGTTTATTGAAGCTTGGTTAATATTTTTTTTAACATTTATAATACTTGGCTTTAGTGTCTCTTTTAAAATATTTGTTTTAATAGACTTTGATAAATTTTTATTTTTTTTAGAGATAGATTTTAATATCTCTAGTTTGTCTGAAAAAAATTTGACTTTTTTATATTCCTGGTAGTTTTCATGACCTTTGCCGGCAACTATTAGAATATCACCAGAACCTAAATTCTTTACTGCAAGATAGATAGCTTTAGATCTTGATGGAATTTCAAAAAATTTTTTATTTTTTAAACCTTTTTTAATCTGATTTCTAATAACTTTTGGATTTTCTGTTCTTGGATTATCATCAGTCAAGTATATAATATCACAATACTTCTTAGCAATTAATCCCATTATTGGTCTTTTGTCTTTGTCTCTATTACCGCCACAACCAAATACCAAAGAAATTTTACTTAAAGGAAATTCTTCTTTTATATCTAATATTGCAGTCTTTAATGCATTCGGAGTATGTGCATAATCAAGTATAACATTTGCGTTATTTTTTAAATTCCCAATTTTTTCAAATCTTCCTTTAATTGGTTTTATTTTATGGATTATATTTAATATTTTTCGTATTTTGATTTTAGATAAATAAGCTGCTATTACTGCAAACATTAAATTTTTAATTTGAACTTTTCCTATAAGAGAAGTTTTAAAAGAGTATTTTTTTTTATTAATTACACAATCAATTTTATTTTGATCGTTAGATTTCTGTATGTTTGTTATATTAATAAAAGATTTTGTAGAACCAAATGTGAATTTTTTAAGTTTTCTGCTTTTAGATATAATTTTTAATCGTTTTGACTCTTTAATTTTTTCTTCAAATATAATATTACCTTTATCGTTCACTAATTTATTGACCAAAATAAGTTTTGAATTCAAGTAATCTTTAATAGTTTTATGGTAATCTAAATGATCTCTTGACAAATTGGTGAATAAAGCAGTTTTAAATTTAATATTATTCAGCCTGTGTTGTTTTAATCCATGGCTTGATGCTTCTATTATTACGTTATTAACCTTTAACTTTTTTAGATTCTGTAATATTTTATGAATACTTACTGGATCTACAGTTGTGTTGTTTGTTTTTAAGTTCAATTTTTTTGACAACACTCCAAGCGTCCCAATTGAGGCTACTTTTCTATTGTTTAAACTTAATATTTGTTGGTAAAAATTTGCTATAGAAGTTTTTCCATTTGTACCTGTCACAGCAATTATATTATTTGGTTTTAATCTATAAAGTCGACTAGCAATATCCGACAACATTTTTCTAGGGTTTTTACTATGGATAAATACGATTTTTTTTATCTTAGATTTCTGTATCTTTAGGCTTGATACAATTATTTTGGCTCCATTTTTTATTGCGTCATTGATATATTTAGTTCCATCAAAATTATTTCCCTGAATGGCAAAAAAAACATCATTTGGTTTACATTCTTTACTATTAAATCTTATATCCTTAAAGTGGATATTTTTATATTTTTTATCAATATTTTTAAAAACCTTACCTAATAACATTTATTTAAAATCTTAGTACTTTGTGGCTAAAATAGGTCCTATTTTATCTATAATTTTTCCTGCTATTTCTACGGATGTCCAACCTGCCGTATTGAATGGTGTTCCTTTATAAGACCCAGGTTTATTTCTATATTTATAAACATAATCTTTTGAAAGTTTTGTGTCTTCTAAAAGTATTACTAAAACATATTTAGGATCAGAAGAGGGAAATACTGAGGCAAAAGTATTAATCTTTTTTTTTGTATAATTGCCATTTTCCACAATCTGGGCAGTACCAGTTTTTCCACCAACTTCATAACCTTCTACATCAGAAAGTGTGGCTGTGCCCTGCGTCACTACTTTTCTAAAAATTTTATTTAATTTGGAGCTTACATCTTTTTTTAAAATTCTTTTTTTTTTGATATTGTTAATTTTTTTTTTTAATCAATGTTGGGTTAATATCAAAACCTCCGTTTGCCAAAATTGCGTAACCTTTAGCTAATTGAATTGGTGTTGTTGTAATTCCGTGTCCGTAAGATACAGTTTTTAATTTACATTCTCTCCATTTAAAAGACAAGGGTTTACCGATCTCCTTTATATCAAAATTCAACTGACCTAAAATTCCAATTTTTTCTAAAAATTCTTTTAATTTCTCTTGGCCAATAATTTGGCCAATTTTTACTGATCCAATGTTACTTGAATAAATTAGTATATCCTCAACACTTAGATCTTTTGGTAAGTTTTCATCATACTCTGAAATAGTTCTTCCTCCACACTTCAATTTTTTTTCAAGGTTTAAAAATATATCATTGGGTGAAATAAGATCATAATTTAAGCCAGCCGCTATAGTGAAAGATTTAAAAACAGAACCTAATTCATAAACTCCTTTTGTTGCTCGATTAATATAATTTATATTAGATATATCTTCTCTAGAGTTTAAGTTAAAATCCGGTACAGACACTAAGGATAAAATTTCACCATTATTTATATTCATTAATATTCCTGCACCTCCAACATTTTTAAAAATTTTTTGTGAATTTAGCAATTCGCTTCTAATTATAAATTGTAGTTCTTTATCAAGAGTAAGAATAAGTTTGTCTCTGCCGTCTTTTAATTTTTTATCGAAAGATTTTTCAATTCCAGAAATGCCAACATTATCATCATCAATTTGGCCTACTACATGTGCGAATAGATGTTTGTCTGGATAAATTCTTGTAATTTTTTTCTCCATTCTAATAGATTTTTCCCCCAAAAGTTTAACTTGCTGATACCGTTCAGGTATTAATTTTTTTTCTATATAAAAAAACTTTTTTCCATAAAGTTTTTTTTCTATTTCAGTAAAATCTTTATCTGGAAAAGTATATTTAAGTTTTAATAGTAATTTTTTTTTATCTTTTACCAATTTTGGATCGATACCTAAATTCGAAGTAAAAACTGACTTACTAATAAAATCACCGTTTCTATCAGTAATATCAGCTCTGCTAATTTTATTAGTTTTATATGAGTGATTTTGTATAGTTTTCGAGGATAAATAAATGACTCTAGTTGAGTATAAAATTACAATTATAAATATAACTAAGAAAATAAATGTAACTCTATTTAAATTTATGTTGAATTCTTTATGACTAAAGTCTTTTAAATTTAAGTTTAATTTACTTATTATTATTTTGTTATTTTTATTTCTGTTCATAATTTTTTAAAAAAATTAATTTATTTAAATTTATGGACATTAAATTTTCTTCAAAAAGTGTCTTTTTAAATTCAAATAATCTTTCTGGTGAACTTAAAAAAATGTATTCTAATAAAATTAAATCTTTTTCATCTGATAATATTTTTATTTCCTCTTGATTTGTAAAGATTTTAGCCTCAAGATCTCTAGTTGAGGTCTTTACTAAAGAAGTTAGAATAATCAAAATTATTAAAAATAAAATAATTAGATAATTTTTCATAATCTGGATGTAATCTTCTCTACCTCTAAAAGATATCGAAATTTTTCAAATATAAACTTGGTATCTATTTTTTTTGTTGTTGATCTTTTAATAGCTCTTAATTTTGCTGATCTAGATGGTGCATTTTTTTCTATTTCAGTTTTTGTAGGTAGTATTGGTTTTTTTTTTATTAAATTAAATGAAACTTCTTTGGTATTGTTAATTGGTAAATATCTTGAAACTTTTCTTAAATTAGATATCTCATTAAAAAAAAATTTACAAATTCGGTCTTCTATGGAATGAAAAGATACTACAGCAATTACACCATTCTTTGAAATTAAATTGCATGATTTTGATAATCCTAAGATTAGTTCGCTTATCTCATTATTGACCAAAATTCTAAGTGCTTGAAAAATTTTAGTTGATTTATTTTTATTTGTATAATTTTTCTTAGTTAAATTTATTATACTCACAAGATCTTCTGTAAGAATATCTTTATATTTTCTCTCACTTACTATTTTTTTTGATATTATTTTTGAATGTTTTTCCTCACCGTAATATTTGAATATTTTTTCCAATTCTTTAGCAGTTAAATTTTTTACTACGTCTTCTGCTGAAAATTTATTTAGACCCATTTTCATATTTAATTTACCCTTGTAATTGAATGATAGCCCTTTTGACGGATCTTTAATTTGATTATACGAAAAGCCTAGGTCAAATATTATACCCTTTATTTGATCCGAAGTTTTAATTATATCAATTTCACTAAATCTTCTATTATAAAATTGAAACCTATCTTTAAATTTATTTTTAAAATTTTCAGCTATTAATTTAGATTTCTGGTCTCTATCGAAAGCTATTACTTTTGCTTTTGGAAATTGTAAAATTTTTTTCGAGTACCCTCCTTGGCCAAAAGTACAGTCAATAAATGTGCCACCATTTTGAGGGGAAATGATACTTAATACTTCTTTAAGTAGTACCGGGTAATGTAAATTATTCTCCGGTACAATAGTGGCACTCATTTATTTTTTCAAAGACCATTAATTTTTTTGTCTTCGTAAAAATGCTGGAATCTCTAGTTCATCTTCTTCAGACTCTGAATTGAGATTTTCTTTTTTTGCTTCATTTTCAATTTCATGAAAATCATTAAATAGTTGTGGACTTTCTTCACTCAACTCGAAATTTTCAAGTCCATTAGAATTTTCATCATTATTTTGGACAGCCTCATTTGTTTCCTCTAAATTTAGAGGCTTCTCCTCGCTAATGATTGAATGGCTGCTAGCTTTATCTTCAATATTACCTGTGGTCAAGTTACCTATAGCCATATTTTCGTCTACCATTGAGTTAAGTAACTGATTTTCAGTTTCCTTAATTTCCTCATTTTCAACCTGTAAGGCATTGGCTCCGCTTGTGCTTGTAATAAAACTGTTTTTATTGTTATGAATATCTTTTTTTTGAATAGCAGATACATCATAATATCCTTGATTCCTATTTTGAATTCTGTGAACCATGTTAATTACAGATTTTGACTCTGGCTGTTGTCCGTCAAGAGCAGTTGCAACAATTGAAACTCTCATTATACCGTCTAATTGAGGGTCAGTTATTGCACCTATAATTAATTCAGCCTCCGGATCGACTTCAGCTCTAACTTTGTTTACTGCCTCGTCCACTTCAAAAAGTTTTAGATCCTTGCCCCCTGTAATATTCACAAGTAAACCCTTTGCGCCTTTCAAAGTATAATCATCAATAAGTTGATTAGTTATAGCCATTTCCGCAGCTTTGCTTGCTCTTCCTTCGCCCTCGGCCTCTCCAGTTCCCATCATAGCTTTGCCCATAGAACTCATAACGTGCTCAACATCTGCAAAATCTAAATTTATAAGACCAGGTCTAACCATTAAGTCTGTTATACTTTGTACTCCGTGAAGTAAAACATGATTTGAAAGTTCAAAAGACTCCTCAAAAGTTGTTTGTTCACTTGCAACTTTAAAAAGGTTTTGATTAGGTATTACTATAATTGTATCGACATGTTTTCTAAGCTCCTCTAAACCTTGTTGAGCTCTTCTCATTCTTGATGGACCTTCATATAAAAAAGGCAATGTAACGACTCCCACGGTTAAGATATTTAATTCCTTAGCTGCTCTAGCAATTACATGAGCAGACCC